>Ga0209400_1000566_pt1 | contig 32097 bp, 31 predicted proteins | sample M_130807_EF_Meta_FD_187313 | JGI IMG/M metagenome (GOLD analysis project Ga0209400, IMG submission 187313) | Freshwater microbial communities from Lake Montjoie, Canada to study carbon cycling - M_130807_EF_MetaG (SPAdes) (version 2) | ecosystem: Environmental > Aquatic > Freshwater > Lake... | reverse complement strand
CAGAATCAATCTATGATGGTGATTTGAATTCGCCAAGTGCAGGTGCTTCAGACTCTTGGACAAACCCATGGCAAGGTGTTGCACCATCAACTGCGATGCAATGGACTGTAGACCAGTTAATGAAAGATAAATCAGTTTGTCCAGTCTGTAAGATTGATAATGGTGTAATGCTACAACACGAATGTTGGGACAAGAATTGTCCAAAAGGACAAGATGCCAACTAAAGATGAAATGGCAAAATTTGCCAAGTCTATAGAAGAATTTGTTGCAAGTACAAACTTCAATTACATTGAAGCGATTGTAGAGTACTGCAAATTAACTGGACTTGAAATTGAAGTGGCTGCTACATTAATCAACTCTAATCTAAAGGCGAAGATTGAGAATATAGCAATGGACAATAACATGCTAAAAGAAAAGGGTGCTAGGTTACCGATATGATATCTGGTTATGAAGCTTTTGGACTCTATCAGTCTCTAAAACTTCACTTCACAACTGACTCATACGATTACTTTAAATACAATGGCAAGACTAATGTCACCGTCACAGCATTTGAAAATCGTAAAGACAAATATCACTTCTACAAATTGTCTCGTAAGTATACCAACAAGGATGATTTAATTAATTTCACTGTTGCAAATTTAGTAGAAGATGAAAAGGCTTGGGTCGGTGCTTTGTTGCAAGAAGAGGCCGATATGAATTTCCGTAAACGACAAAAGGTAATTCAGTCACTGTCATACACCTTTGAAAATGATTGTAAACTTATTTTCAGAGACTGTACTAATCCAAATGATGCATTAATGACAGATGGTGATTACCCTTTATTACTCACCAAGGTTCTGAGAAAAGAGGTACAAATTGAAACTCTGTGTATACTCAATCAGATATTAGGATTCTTTCCTATGTGGACAAGTAAAATCAACGATACAATTCGATGGCCTGCAATTCGGCAAAAGTGTATCAAGTATACCGCATTTATCCCTCAAGATGATGTAAAATACAAGTTGATTCTAAAAAAGGTGTTAAATGAAAATCTCTAAGATTTATTTGGATATGGATGGTGTTCTCTGTTTCTTTGAAAAAAGATGGGTTGAGTTATATGATGAATCACCAAATGAAAGTCGAGACAGGAAAGAATTTAGTGAGAATTGGACCAACTTCTGCACCACTAGACAATTTGAAACCTTAGATTGGTTTCCTGGTGGTGAAGAATTGATTAAATTCATTCGCAAATATGATGTTGAAGTTGAAATGTTAACATCATCTGGTGGCAAAAAGTTTCACGACCTTGTTGCTGACCAGAAAAAGGTTTGGTTGAAGAAGCATGGTATTGCTTACAAACCAAATGTCGTTCCAGGTAGAAGTCATAAATCAGATTATGCAAAGCCTGATGTTATTTTGATTGACGATACCGAAGATATCATTAATGCTTTTAACAAGGCAGGCGGTATCGGTATTCTTCATAAAGATATCGGTGAAACTTTGCAATATCTTGAAGCACTTCTTTCTGAATGACTATATACCACTATATGATGATAATGTGGACAAGAAAATATATTAACATACAAATTATACAAGGAAATACATATGAGTTCATTTGCTAATCTTAAGCGCAATCGTAGTGATATCAAAACACTAACAAAGGCGATTGAAGCTACCTCCCAACCTGCTGAGGCAGGATCCAAAGATGACACACGTTTCTGGCAACCAGAAGTAGACAAAGCAGGTAATGGCATGGCCGTTATTCGTTTTCTGCCTGCGCCTGCGATTGACGGAGAAGATGGTCTTCCATGGGTTCGTACATTCAGTCATGGTTTTCAAGGTCCTGGTGGTTGGTTCATTGATAACTGTCTCACAACTCTTAATGACAAGTGCCCAGTTTGTGAACATAACAATACACTATGGAACTCTGGCATTGAAGCCAACAAAGAAATTGCTCGTAAACAAAAACGCAAGTTAAGTTATGTTGCAAATATTCTGGTCGTATCAGACCCAACAAATCCATCTAACGAAGGTCAAATTCGTTTGTACAAATTCGGTAAGAAAATCTTTGATAAGATTACTGAAGCAATGAATCCTGAGTTTGCGGATGAAACACCTGTTAACCCATTTGACTTGTGGGAAGGTGCTAACTTCAAGTTGAAGATTCGTAATGTTGAAGGTTATCGCAATTACGATAAATCAGAATTCGCAACACCAAGTGCATTGCTTGATGGTGATGATGAGAAACTTGAAGAATTGTGGAAGAAAGAATACTCTCTGAAAGAATTCACAGAGAAGAAACAATTCAAACCTTATGACCAACTCAAGTCTCGCCTTGATAAGGTTCTAGGCTTTGAAGGTGCCGCACCTGTAACTAAGGCAGATACTGCCGTAGTGAGCAAGTTTAATGATGATGATATTGCTGTACTTGATAAACCAATTACAGAAGATGCAGATTTGGACTACTTCAGGTCTCTCGCAGATTAAACTAAAGCTCCTTTCTCAGAACTTAGTTTAGACCCCGCCTTGTGCGGGGTTTTTTATGTGGCTCTTGCAAGTAGAGTTTGATTTGGGTCTGCTCTTTTTTCGTTTGGATTTCTAACAGACTCATTCTTAACTACAGTAGTTGTATTCGTAGTTGGTGCATTAACAATAATTGGAGTGGTTGGTTTTTGTTGTGCTCTTTGGCCTGCTGCAACTTCTGTAGATGCCGATGATATTGCTTGTCCTGTATCAATAGTTTCTTTTTTACCATCAGCAGCATTAATTGCATTACCCTTCTCATCTGGTACAATAGAGGGAGAACCTGGATTACTAGGATTATCTGAAGTTGGTGGTGTACCCATAGCTTGAACGTGCCAATTTTCTTTTGGTACTGGCCTTGACAATCCAAATTTTTCTAACCAACCAGTTGGTTTGTCCCATGTTCCTGCAAGTCTATTAATGCCTGCTTCACCTTGAGAATTAATATCTACTGCTAATCCCGCTGCATGAAGACTTCCTTTTCCTGTGCCAAGAGGAGCAGCAGGTCGGGCTACTAATTTTCCTGCAGCTTTTTCATCACCACCCAATTCTTTAACTTTAGCATCATATAACACCTTTTGTTGTTCATTGGTGCGGAACCCAGAAGTAATGAGAAGTTTTTTACCAGTTTCTGTTTTGAAAGACGCTGCCATCATTGCAATTCGTTCTTCAAATGATTTATTGAATTTATCAATTTCAACACCGGCCTGCGTTGTTATACTTTGAGATAAAGAAGGTTTATTGGCTGAAGCTGGTTCAACTGAAGGTTGTGCTTTTGGAGCAGGTATTGATGGTGCAGGCGTTGGTGTTGCCGCGGCCGCAGGACTAGGTGCTGGCGCTGGACTTGGTGTCGCAGAAGCAACTTGTGTTCCGCCACCACTCACTGGTGTTGGTGCACCTGCGCCATCGCTGCCACCGGTGATTAATGCTATAATAGTTTGAGCTCTACTCTTTACTTGTTGAGCCCATTTACTTGATGCAAGTTCATCAGCAGCACCTTTGAAATCTCCTGCAGCTAATTTTTTACAGAAGTTAGGCCACTTTTTATACCAAGAATTACCCATATTGAAAGTCAAATCAATCAATGCACCTTGGCCACCTGGATTTGCTTTACTGTAACCTGGAATCTTTTCAGCAGCTTTTGCATGATGGTCAAAATCATCATCAAACATTTTCATAATTTCTGCTTGAGTGAATGTTCTATTATATTCGGGTGGTAATGACTTGCCATCACCAATCAAGTGACCAACACCAATTGTCCAAAGTCCAAGACTATCTTTATAAGGTTTATCTTTCATACCTTCATGTCTGATAATCATTTTCTTTGTGTCATCTAAACTGCCAATTGCAGGTGCTTTACCAGCAGATACAACAGGTGCAGGACCCGAAGGTGCGCCTACGCCAGCGGCTGCAGCTTCGGGTTTCGGTGATGGTGGTCCACCTTTTTCACCCGCTATAGGTGCAGGCATTCTCGCCATAATATATGGATCAGTTGGGTCCGCAGTACCTAACCATTTTAATTGAGAAGGTGTTAAATCTTTTGTTGCGGCTTGTGATGCAGTTGGACCTCCTTGGCCACCTCTACCACCACCAGCGCCGGTAGGAGGTAATGGTGCGGCAGGTGCTTTAGAAACAGGTGCTGCTGGTGCTTCTGCTTTCTTTTCATCCAATCCAAGAAAACTTTTTACCTTATTGACTTTTTCTACAAGTGAATCATAAACTGGTTGCAAAAATGCTAATTTTTCTTTAAGTGCATTTACTACAACAAAAACTTTATCCAAAACACCTTTCATAAAATCAAATACAGGTTGAAGATATTCTATAATTGTTTTTATTTTATCACCAACCCAATTGAATATTGGTTTAAAAAAGTCTGTTATTTTTTGCCAAACTTTTTGTAGAAATGCAGTTAGTTCATCTAATATAGGTTGTACAACTTCATTAAACCATTTCGTAATACCTTCAACAAATCCATTAAATGCAGTTTTTATTTCATCCCATAACATGCCTGCTAATTCTTTTATAGAATTAACAATACCATCAAACATGTCTTTGATGAAACCACCTGGTATTTGAGATAGTGCAAATATTACTGCACCAACTTTAAACATTTTTGTGATTGTTCCAAGAAGACCACCACCAGAAACTTTAGATACTGCTGGTGTTGGTGTTTTTGGTTTGCCTTTTTCTAATTCTTTTTCAAGTTTTGCGTGTGCTTCTTTATCAGATAATACCTTTGAACCCATTGGAGAATCTGGTGCATCTTTGGATGGTTTTCCACCTTCCAATTTTACCAATTGCATGATGTTTTGTTTTGTTACATTCAAGTCTCTTGCAATACCAGGTAATGCAATAAAGTTTTTAGCTATAACTTTGAACATCAATGTGGTGTTGTCTGAACCTCCACCACCCGAAACTTTAGATGCGATTGATTTTTCACCTTTACCTAAAATTTTCCCACTAATGGAATTTTTTAATCCTTCAGGTATTTTCATATTAGGTTGTCGCTAGTCTTTGTGCAAAGTCTGAATCATATGCACTTGCAGTTTGTTTGTTTGGTTTTCCAGAAGAACTGGATGAATTATTGTTTGTCGGTGCATTAACAACTGAACCTTTATCTGCCGCAGATTCCATTCGTTGTGCTTCTGCCACTTCTGTTGATGCTGAAGATAATGATGCACCAGAAACAGGAGGTGCACCTGTCATTGGTGCAGGTGTTGCTGATGGTGATGGGGGCACACCACTTCCACCTCCACCAATTGCACCACCAGTAATTGTGTTTAGATTACCACTAGTTAAATCTATTGAACCACCACCTTTGCCAGTATCATTCAATAGAGATATAATTTTATCGGGGTTTTTTCCTGCGGCTGAAATTCTCTTTCTAACTTCTTCTTCACTTAATGGTTTATCACCGTTTCTTAAATCGGTATATCCACTTCCTGGTTTTCTTGGGTCTGGCGGCATAATACCTAATGACCTTTTCAGGAATTGTAAAGCACCTATTCTATTAGATTCAGCTTTGTCTGCATAACTATCTTCACCAGAAGCGGCAGTTGGACTTGGCGCTGGCGGAGGAGGAGCTGCAGGTGTTGGTGCACCAGCAGAACCAGCAGGTGCTAAATCTGGTGCAGGTTTATCTTTTGCAACTGGAAGTGGTGCAGTACCTGAACTTCCACCTGCTGCAGCAGTAGCTGCACTCATAACAGGTGTTGGTGGTGCAGGCATTGGTAAATCAATACCAATCGCACCAGAAACTTTAGATGTTAGATTTTTATTTAACTCATAATTTCTTGATGCTTGGTCGTTTGATGTTTCAGCTGCAGGTGCTTTTGCTGGATATTTTTTCTTTAGTTCTTCGCCCGCAGAAATCATTGCACCAAAATCACCACCAGCACCCGCATCAACAACATTACCTAAGTCACCAAATAAACCTTTTGGAATTGTTCCTTCCGGAACACCCATCTCAGTTACTTTAGCAGTTAATTCTGCGCCTGCTTTATCTGCCTCGCCGCCAGGTCCTCCTACTTTACCACCCTCTGGTAGTTTTGGAGTAACAGATTTGGCACCACCTGATGAAACTTCTTTTACATCAACAGTATCACCAAAAATGTTTTTGAAGAATCCTTTTACACTATCAAAAATATTTGATACAGTATCTAAGACTGGTTGAAACACTCCACTTAATGAATCAAAAACTTGTTTGAGAGTATCTTCACCCAATAGACCAAATGTTAAAAACTCTAACATTCCTCCAAGACCAGAAACGATTGCTTCAGAGAAATTTCCCGTTTCTTGGTACTTTTCAAATCCTGCTTTGATACCAGCAAACAATGTACTAATAATCATCAAAGGTAAAGCTAGTTTACCAAGAATCTTTAATAAGTTTTTTGGATTGAAAAGAAATTTGGCACCTTGTATAAGACCATCTTTAATCATTGAGAAAATGCCACCAAGTCCTCCACCTTCAGTTTTTGGTGCTGGAGACGATGACGCTTTGGCAGGTACTTTTCTTTTACTTGCCATTTCAGCTTCTAAGGTTTCTTCTCTTTCTTTAGAACCCTTAAAAAATGCATCTGCTTTGCCACCAAAACGACTTGTTTTTCCACCTTTTAGTTTGACAAGTTTGACAATGTTTTGTCTCAATACATTCATATCTCTTGCCATACCAGGCAGAGACATAGAATTTTTTGCAATAATTGTCAGTACAGATGTTGCGTCTTCGCCTAATCCTCCACCAGAAGCAGAATCTTCTTTCGATGGTGATTTTCCACCTTTTTCCTTTTTGATTCCCATTTTACCACGAATCAATGCAGATAATATATCATCTCCTCCAAATGCCTTTTTAGCTATACTTTCTTTGCTAAATTGTTTTTTGAAATCGTCCATGCTACTAGAGGCGGCACTTTTAGCACCACCAATAAGGCCTTTGCCTTTTTCTAGCTCAGAGATATATTTACTTTTGAAATCTGCCATTATCTGCTTCTTTTATTTGCTTGTTTTTGTAAAGCGATTCTTTCTTTTTCTTCTTCCAAATACTTAATTAAAAGTCCAACATAAATGCTTCTTTCCCAAGGTAACATGTTTTCAAGCTCAGTCAAACTATACTTGTGATGTTGCATCAATGCAAAGTTCGTCTGATAATAGTTACCTAATGTATCATAACGAAATATTAGACGAAAAAATTTTGCATGCCCTTAATTGTAATTTCTTCTTCATAACTACATTTTGGACATTTAAATTTTACCTCTTTTTTAATCTCAGGCATTTTATCAAAGAAGTCTTTGAATTTTTCTAAATCTTTTTGCTGCATAGAATCAATGAAGTCTTCTAATTCTTCTTTGGTTGAATCTTTTGCATAGTAAAGTTGGTCTTTATCAAAAATGTAATCAATACAATCAATCAAAACACGGGACAAAACTTCGTTCTCATCCAAATCTTCATATTTCTTAATCATCTCAAATGTAGGATATTTTAAATTAATACCTAGATTTTCTGTTAGTTTAATTTGATTGGTGTGGTCTGGATGCTTTGTTGGTTCAATTTCTAAAAGATTAAATTTGAATCCAACAGTTCCACTACATTGAACATCTTCACCGTTTTCATCTTTGACTACATTGTTACATTTATATTTTAAGTCAACAACTTCTTCAACTGACCTTGCTCTCATATTCATAAAAAGAAATTCAAGGTCAAATGTTGGCAATGCATCAACATCAATATCATCCAACACACAGTTTTTCAAAACTTGTCTGATAACATTAATTGTTTCTTTTGCATCTTCTGATTCCGCAGCCATAAGAAAGAGTTTCTGTTCTTTCACAAGAAATGGGCGGAAACGAATTGGTTTTCCTGTCGAAATGAGTTTCACTTCATAGATTGGAACATCTAGTTTAGGTAGCATAATATCCTCGCTTGTTAATTATTAAAGTGCTCTACCAAATGGTAAGAGTCTTGACCCAGCAGCACCAAATAGTGATGCAGCAGCTGCGCCAATGTCATATGTACCTTCATATATGGTACGATATTTTTGATATGCAAATGAAACTGAAAGGCGATGAAATCCATCATCTGCCCAACTTAATGATTGTGGTGCAACTCCAATTGGAAAAGCATCAATCAATTCAACTGCATAAATTTGTTTGATAAAATCATCATATTGAATAATTTTAATGTTTGTCAAATACCTTGATTTATCACCTTTTGGGAATCTCAAGTTATTTGTATCTGATGGATGAATTGCTTCCATCCAACGGTCGAATAGTTTTCTTTCATAGAACTCATTCGTACACAAAAATGTTAATGATGTATCACTATATTGTGTTTGATATGGCACTTTGAAAGTTGGTCCGTAAATCTTAACATCCGCAGTTGTCATTGTTTTACCAGGCAATTCTGCGGCTTCACATTGAAGTGCCAAATTGCGGGACATAGATGAGTTGGACGTTTTAGAATATTCATCTCCTTGACCACCACGGCCAAATGCTGAATTAATTGCATCTGAAACATCACTAAAAATTGAATTTGGGAAATTCAAAATCTTTTCAAAAATTGAGTTACCAATAAATGAATTGATATATGGTGGAATAGGAAGAACAACTTCATACCGACAAGTCTTGGCCAAACCATCTTTGGACCTGATATTAGATAGAAATAAATTTGGTGAGAATGCCATTAGAATTTTTTCCGTGAGTCTGCGTAAACTTTACTTGTGGTTGCACCAACAAACGATTCAACTGGTAACATTGCAGCAATGTCCCATTCGTCTGCGGTGATTTCCAAAAATCTGGATTCAATCTGAGTAAACAGATATCTTTTGATACAGGGATTTGCTTCAAATATCCTAGAAGCTGCAGCCAAATATCTGTAGTTAATTTTTAACTTTGTTTTTTCATCATAAGTATCATTAGACATTGTATCACTCAATTTGTCTAATAAAATCATTCGGTGTTTAGGATGAATATAGTGTAAATTCAGACCTAAAAATCCATCGTTATACCTTTCAATCGGAATCACCAAAGGAAAACGGTCATAGTATGGCATACTGTCTTTTGTCTTTGGGTCATAGAAATAGAAGTACATTCGTCCAATCATGGATGTAGTTTTAAGTCTATTCCTGTCATTCATCAATCCAGATGAGGTTGGTTTCAAGTCTTTAACTTTTGCTCGCAACCATGCCCTAGAAGCATTGGTTCTAGGTGTCAAACCTTCTTTTGCAAGTGATGTTTTAATTCTGTCAAGTAGTTTTGCCATCTTCTATTTATCTCATATGCCTAAGTCTTTTTCGGTTAAGACTTTGAATTGCCATCCATGTTCCTTACAGAACAAATCGGCAGCTCTCCACTTTTCTTGGTTTATGGCATATGTTGCCGACTCTTGGATGAACCGTGCCGTTTTACGTCTCCGCACAGGTTGTTTCGTCTGTGACTCTGGCTTTATCTCTAGTATCATTGTCGTCTCCTGACCATCTTTCCGTTGGATCCTAACGATGAAGTCTGGAAAGTAACGATGTACTTTTTGGTCGATAGGAGACTTATAGGGTATCGGCAACTCTTCCGATGCCCACCAGATAACTTTTGGGTTGTCATCTAACCACTTCATTACCCTAAATTCCCATGAAGAACGATAGACAATATTATCTGCTTTTCCATTATATTTTTTTGGGTTTTTAGGATTGAAAATTCCTTTTTTATAAGACATAAATACTATATATAACTTCTACTAGGACAATCATGGCTCTTTTTGGTCTTTCAGATATATCTTTTGATAAAGGTTCTTCACCAAGGAAAGGACCTTTAGCCGCATTAGTTGGCAATGAATTTGCGACAACAACTTTAAAATATCCATTGGATATTGGTAATGCAGATAAAGCACACTACATGGTGTTTTATATTAAAGCACAAAAAGCAACACAATTTAAGTATACTTCCGCAAGAGATTTTACTGCTCAAGACTATGCACAATCTGGTGGTGGAAGTAACTCAATTAGTGGAATGATTAGTGGTGGTGGCCAAAAACTAGGACAACAACTTTTAGATAAAGTCAATAGTGGACTAGGACAACTAAATGCAAAAACAAATGGCGCATTAAGTGGCCTTACAGGCGCACTAGGTAAAGCTGCAGGTGGTCTTGCAACTGGTATTGATAATATGTTTGCAAAAGCAAGTTTATCTATAGGTGGTGATTCTGCATCAACTAGTGCTCACATTGATACTTCAATAAAAGCAATTACAAATAAAAGTTTTCTAAAAACAACGCAATTGACTACAGATGCGATTGCTTTGTATATGCCAGATTCTTTGAATTATTCTTACACACAATCATATACTGATTTGAATTTGGGTAATGAGGCCGGCGGTAAAGTTTTAGCGGCAGGTTCGTCTATTATTGATGCATTTAAGGGTGGTGAAGGTGCCGCAGGTACAGCTGGTGCAGTTACAAAATCTGCTGCAAAATCTGCTGCACTTGAAGCCGGATCCCTTATAGCAAGTGGAATTGGTAAAGTTGCCGGAGAGGGTACTGCACAATTAGGATTTCAAGCTGCAACGGGTACTGTTAGAAACCCAATGTTGGAAATGATATACTCATCACCTGGTTTTAGGTCTTTTCAATTTGAATTTACTTTTTATCCAAGAGATGAAAGAGAAGCACTTGAAGTTCAGCGTATAATTGAACGATTTAGATTTCATCAAGCACCAGAATTAGTCAAAGGCGCAGAAGGTTTTTTAATTCCTCCTTCGGAGTTTGATATTAAATTCTATTATGCAGGTTCAATGAATCCTAACATTCCTGCAATTGCAACTACAGTATTAAAACAGATAGATGTTAATTATACACCTAATGGTTTTAGTGCCTATGAAGTACCAGGTGAAAACAAACCTGCATTAGGTAGAACAGGTATGCCTGTTGCGATTCAATTGATGTTACAGTTTACAGAAACAACATTCCTTACAAAAGATGATTTTAAAGGTAGTGAAAAAGGAGAAGGTTCTAATAGAGATGCAAAAGGTTTCTTAAATTAACAATAAAAAGAAGATAACATAAATGGCTAGATTTTTTAATTACTTCCCAAAAACAGTTTATACTGCCAACACAAATGTTGGTGGTTTGGATACTGTAACAAACATTATTGCTAGATTTGGATTTGAACAAAGACTAAAAGAAAATTCTGCGGCATTTTACAAGTATTCAGTACAAGATTCTGACACACCAGAAATCATTGCTCATAAGTATTATGATAACTCTGAGAGACATTGGATTGTTTTGATGTTTAATGATATCATTGACCCACAGTATGATTGGCCTTTGAAATATGAAAATTTCATCAGTTATGTTGATTCAAAATATTCTGCAAATGGTGCCGCAAATACAACAGTACAAACTGGTCTTGCATGGGCAATGAACATAAACAATGTACACTCACGTTATAAAATTGTGAAAAGAACATCGGCTGACGGAACAGTAATTGAAGAACGATTACAAGTTGATGCAAACACATATGCAAATGTTGGTGCAACATCATCATCTATTACTCTACAGAGTGGAAACATAATTACTCAAGCAATCACAAAAGAAAAGAAAACATATTATGAATATGAGATGGAAAAAAATGAATCAAAAAGAAACATCATTTTGTTGAAACCAGAATTTGTGCCACAGATTGAAAAAGAATTCAAAAAGGTAATTAAGCAATGACCTTAGAAGTCAAGCGTTCCACGCAGTTTCATATAAACGAATTGGTTCTTGTTACCAAAGGTGGTAACATTGATATCTCATCTATATTTGAAGAAATCAATATATTTGATAGTCTGTTGACTCCAGTAATGACTGGAAATATATTGATACGAGATGCAAATGGTTTGTCAGATAAGTTAATTTTTGATGGTTCTGAATCTTTATTGTTAGACATTGCCAAAGATAAAAAATCTGACATTGCGGTTTTTAAAAAATCATTTCGTATATACAAACAATCTGATAGAAAAAATGAAAATCAAAATAGTGAGTTGTTCCTTTTAAATTTTGTTTCGGATGAACTGATGTATTCCGACCAACAAAAAATAAATCAATCTTATGATTTGACTTATACAGAGATAGTTCAAAAAATTCTTTTAGATTATTTAAAAATACCAAACAACAATGGCGGTGGTGTTTTTGATGTATCATACGGAATTAGAAAAATTGCAATACCAAATTTAAGACCCTTTGAGGCAATTGAATGGTGCGCAAAACGGGCCGTTGATGTTAAACAGGCACCAAACTTTATGTTCTACCAAAATTTGTTAGGGTATAATTTTGCAACACTTTCCAATTTGTTGACAAAGCCTGATTTACTTGATATTAGATTTGAACCTAAAAATCAACCAAAAAGTAATCCAATGTCTGAGATTAGTAGTGCAAGGTCATTAGAAATTATTGCACAAACTGATGGCATTGACAAGGCAAGGTCTGGTGTTAATGCTGCCAAGTTTGTTGGTTTTGACCCAACAACAGGAACAGTATCAAAGAAAAATGTTAGTTTTGGTGATGTGTTTTCTTCAATGAAACATGCCAACGAAAACCCAACTATGTCTGCTGTACCTAACCGTGATGGTAAAGATAGTACTGAAATGTTTGATTCTAAACAAACAGTAAGTTTCTTTAGTGCTGCAAAACAGTTTAGTTCTTACATTAAAGAAAAAGCACCAACAACATTAACTAAAGAAGACAATACAGAATCTTATCTATTACAAAGAAAAGCAATTCTAGCCAACTTGATGGGTAGACGAATAAAATTGACTATGCCTGGTAACTTCAATTTGACTTCAGGTTTCAATGTAAATGTAATTGCACCAAACTTTGGTAAAAAAGAAAAAGGTGGAGAAAACTCCGATGAAACAGTAAGTGGTAAATATTTAATCATTGCTACTAGACATATGATTGGTTACGACAAACACGAAACTGTTATTGAAGTTGCATCAACATCAACGAATGTGCCTTTCATTCCTCAAGCAAGTGTCAATCAAGTAAAAGAAATTTTGAATTATTAATATGGAAAAAGATAAAGACTTTGCTGGTAAAAACGGGTTCATTTGGTGGACTGGTATCGTTGAGAATAGAAATGACCCACTAAAGATGGGCCAATGTCAAGTACGATGCGTTGGTTGGGATGCAGATAATAAAATGCACCTTCCAACAAAAGACTTGCCTTGGGCAAAACCTTTGTTGCCTGTAAATGGTACAGATGTGTTTGCACCAAAAGAAGGTGATATGGTTATTGGATTCTTCATTGATGGAGAAAACGCACAAGAACGTGTAATGATGGGTATTTTACCTAACATTCCTTTGAAGGCATCTAATCCACAACAAGCATTTGCGGATCCAAGAACTGCAGCAGAATTGAAGACTGCACCAAGAACACCAAATACAAAAACATATAAAACTGATGGAACTGGAATTGTAATCACAGAAAGTCCTCAAGCAAATTCATATCCTAAAATTTTGGATGAACCATCAACTTCTCGTATCGCAAGAAATGATGCAACAACAATAACCAAAACATTCATACAAGAACGAAAAGACAATCGTGTAAAAGGTATTCCAACTGCCAACACTAGTGTTACATGGGATGAACCAGAAACAAAATACGGCACAGTTTACCCATACAACAATGTAAAAGAAACCGAATCTGGTCACATATTAGAATTTGATGACACACCAGAAAAAGAAAGAATACACCTTGCACACAGAAGTGGTTCTTTCCAAGAATGGTTTCCCGATGGTGACAAAGTTGAAAAAGTCACTAAAGATAATTACCAAATCATAATGGGAGATGATAGAGTTTACATTATGGGTAAGTGTCTAATTACAGTCCAAGGTGATGCTAAAATTTATGTGAAAGAAAATGCATATGTCAAAGTTGATAAAAATGTAGAAGCTACAGTAGGTCAAAATGTTACCGCAACAATTGGTGGCAATATGACTTCAACAGTAGGTGGTAATTTTAAAATGGATGTTGGTGGAACAACAACTTGGACTTCTGGTGGTAACTTTAAAGTAACTGCACCAAGGATTGATTTGAACTAACATGGCTCACGAATTTGTTTTGTTGGTGGATGGTGAGTTAAAAACTTATACTAACTATGAAGATATACCTGAAATATTTGATAATGTAATTAAATTTATACCTGAGATTCCAGATGCACCACATTCACATGAAGAACATGAGGAAATTGAAAAATGGAACGAAAGATTACAACTACTAATGGAGAAAGAACATGCCAGCAGCAACAAGAATAGGTGATGCAGATGTGGCTCATTGTTCGGGTATGACTAGAGCCGCCGGTTCTGGAGATGTTTTTGTTAATGGAATTCCCTGGTCAAGACAAGGTGATAGTAACACAACACATTTATTGCCAGGTTCTCCCTGTCCCGCCCATGCGGCACCAATTGCATCAGGTTCTGGTTCTGTTTTTGTTAATGGAAAAGGTGCGGGAAGAGTTGGTGATGCATTGTCAGGATGCACATCAGTTGCAGCAGGTTCATCAAATGTTTTTGCTGGCGGATGAGATAAATAGAAAATGGCCACAACTAACATAGATTCCACACGAAATTATATTGATTTGGATTTGAATTTTATGATTCATCCAATTCGTAAAGATATCAATACACATAGAGCTGAAAATGCAGTAATAAATTCAGTCAAAAATTTGATTTTGACTAACCATTTTGAACGACCATTCCAACCTGAAGTTGGGTCAAATATCCGTAGAATGCTGTTTGAAAATGTTGATGTTATTTTGGCAGCGCAAATTGAAAGAGAAATTGAAGAAACTATTAATAATTTTGAACCTAGAGTTCAAGTTTCTTCAATTATTGCAACACCCGCACTTGATGAAAACGGATATAAAGTAATAATGGAATTTTTTGTGATAAACAATCCAGACCCAATTAAGATTAACTTTTTCCTAGAACGGATTAGATAACATGGCAGACCGTTTAAGAGTTACGGAACTTGATTTTGATACCATCAAGTTAAACCTAAAGACATTCCTAAATCAACAATCACAATTCACAGACTATGACTTTGAGGGGTCAGGCTTGAATGTGTTGCTTGATATCTTGGCATATAACACACATTATAATGCCTACTACCTCAATATGGTTGCAAATGAATCATTTTTGGATACCGCATTACTGCGTGATTCAGTAGTTTCTCATGCCAAGACTTTAGGTTATGTTCCACATTCAATGAAGGCACCAGTCGCAAGAATCAATTTCTTAGTAAATTCTCCAACCGCAACCGATGGAACATTAACTATTCCTGCAGGGTACTCTTTCTTATCTAATCAGATTGATAGTAAAGTTTATAACTTTGTTGTTTTGGAAGATACAACAGTAACAAAAGCGAACAGTTCTTATTATTTTGAAAATTTAGATATTTCTGAAGGTCAATTAATCACCTACAGTTTTAATCATAATCAAGCTACTAATCCAAAACAAGTTTTTACATTACCAGATACCAATATTGATACTACAACTATTAAAGTTGCCGTAGCACCATCTGCTGTCAGTACAAGTGTTTCTGTTTATACTCTAGTGACGAATGTTGTTGATATCACATCCACTTCAGAAGTTTTCTATCTGCAAGAGTCTAAGGGTGGGCAGTATCAAATTTATTTTGGTGATGATGTTATTGGTAAGTCAATACCTGATGGTGGTATTGTTAGTGTATCTTATTTGTTAACGAATGGTGTATCTGCAAATAAAGCAAATAATTTTGTTGGCGCATTAACACTATCAGACAGTTTGGCAGAAACATTAACCAACTTCACAGTCACACCAATTTCATCAGCGGCTGGTGGTGCGGAACGTGAAACTGTAGATTCGATTAAATTTGGTTCTGCTGCACAATACGCAACACAAAATCGTTTGATTACAACAAAAGATTATGAATCGTACATACGAAAAAACTATCCATCAGTTGATTCACTATCAGTTTGGGGTGGTGAAGAAGAATCTCCTCCAGTTTATGGTAAAGTATTTTTGTCTTTAAAACCAAAAACAAATTATTATATTTCTGAAACTGAGAAACAAAGAATCATTGATGAAATCATCAAACCAAAATCTATTGTTGCCGTTGAAACTATTATTCTTGATCCAGAATATTTGTATTTGTTGTTGGAAAATAAAGTACAATACAACACAAGTAAAACATCACAAAGTTCTGAATCAATAAAAAATTCAATTAAGAACGCAATTTTATTATATAACACAACCAATCTTTCCAAATTTGATTCAACATTGGTTTTATCAAAGTTACAAGATGCGATTGATTCAGTTGACTTAAATGCTATTGTTGGTTCTGAATGTACGTTGAAACTACAAAAAAGATTTGAGCCTAATTTAGGTGTTGCATCAACATATCAAATTAATTTTCATAGTGAGTTATATAGAGGCACAGTTACAAATAAATTGACTTCAACAGAATTTACCGGATATGATAATGATGGTATTCTTAGAAATGTTCAAATTGAAGAAGTGCCAGATTCATATACTGGAGTTAGTAGTGTTGAAGTTGTATCTGGTGGTTCTGGTTACACTACTGCACCTACAGTAACAATTACTGGTGATGGTTATGGCGCTACTGCTGTTGCAGTTGTTGTTAATGGTAAAATCGAATCTATCAACGTAACAAATCGTGGTCAAGAATACAGTAGAGCACTTATAACAATTACTGGTGGTAACGGTTATGGTGCATCAGCAATTCCAGTACTTGATACAAAATTTGGTACACTACGAACAATTTTCTATAACACATCAGCCGAAAGACAGATTATTAATCCTGCAATAGGTACAATCAATTACTCTACAGGATTAGTGACACTAAATGATTTAAGAGTTATGACTGTTTTAACTACTGATGGTTTGATTCGTCTAACTATTGAGTCAGAAAAAGGCATCATTCGTTCAACAAAAAATACTATCATTACAATTGATTCTGATGACTCATCGGCAATTGCAACAGAATTGACTGCAATCTAATGATTGACCAAAAAACTTCTTTACTGATTAATAGACAAGTTCCCGAATTTGTTCGGGACGAATATCCTCTATTCATTACATTTTTAGAGGCTTACTATGAGTACCTTGAAACAAAACAAGGTACAGAAATAAATGATTTAACAAAACGTGGAAAAGAACTTAGATACATTTCTGATGTTGATGAATCTATTGACGATTTTGAAGAACAGTTTTTCAATACATTTGCAGCATTGTTTCCAAAAGACATGCAGATTGAGAAAAGCACATTAATTAAAAATGTACTTCCAATGTATCTTGCAAAAGGTACAGAGTCTTCGTTCAAACTATTATACCGCTTCTTGTTTGGTCAAGAATTGGAACTCAAATATCCAAGCAATGATGTTCTTATTGCATCTGGTGGTAATTGGGTTGTTGAAAACGTACTGAAAGTTTCTGGTGATATAATTTCATATTACACAGCTGACGGTACAACAAAACAATTTAAGATTCTACAAGAAGTTAATGATGTTACAGTATATGTAAATGATGCACTTCAAACAAGTGGTTATTACATACGAAAAGAATCTAAAAAGTTAGTATTCTTAACTGCACCTGCGAGTGGTGCATCAATTAAAGTACATTACAATACATTAGATTATAGCAAACTTGTCAATCGTAAAGTGACAGGCTTAACATCTGGTGCAACTGCAATTACCGAAAAATTCTCTAGTCGATTAGTCAACAGTAGAAAAATTGTTGAGTTGTTTATCAACAATAAAACACTGATTGGTGAATTCAATATTGGTGAAAAGATACACACCAGCTATATTGATTCTGATGGCACATTAATTGACATTCAACTTGCCGGTATTTCTTCATTACAATCCATCAATCTTTTAAATGGTGGTTCGAATTATAATGTTGGTGATCCAGTCTTTATCAGTACCGGTTCTAATGACGAACCAGGCTCTGCAACCATCTCTAAAATTTTTAGTGGTGTAATTAACAGAACACAAATCAACAATGGTGGTGCAGGTTTTCAACCACCAGGAAGAATTGCAGCTGTTGGATATGATCCAGTAGTTTTAGATTTTGCTATTGCATCTGTAGATACTTCTGGTGCAAATACACCAAATACATTTACAATTTTCTCTGACGTTATTTCAGATATTGGTTCAACATTAATATCTGCGGCAAGTTACGGTACCGCAGGTAATGTTGCTTCTACTAACGCATCTACTCGCTTGATTGATGCATTTGGTAATGTTTCATATACAGCAATCGGTTCAATCTCTAATGTGACGATTGTTGCTGCGAGTGCTGTTGTCTCTACATCACCAACATTAAATGCAGAACCTGCTGTTTACACTATTCCAATCAGAGGTGCAACAGCGACACCAACGCCAGTTAAGATTGATACATTCGGTTCTATTGGTAGATTTGATATCAATGCTGGTGGTTCTAATTATGCAGTTGGTGACGAATTAGTCTTTACAAATTTACCAATGACATTTGGTGTTGGTGCTGCAGCCGAAGTTTCATCTATTGCAAATACTACTCTATTGAATGGTATCATTACAAGTGTAAAATTATTACCATTTAAACTTTCTGGTAATGTGTCTGTTACTTCTGCATCAAATGTTATGGTGCAAGGATACTCAACCGCATTTGATACCGAGTTGCAAATTGGTGATAAGATTATGATTGCGGGTCAAATTAAAAGAGTTGACGTAATCGCATCTGCAAATTCATTAAACGTAAACACATCTTTCACTGCGGCTGTTACAAACAAACCAATACGTCATGTTAATAGATATTTACTTGGTGGTCAAGGTTACAGACAAGATGCTTTACCGACAATAACTGTTTCATCTAATACAGGTTCTGGTGCAAATATCACTGTGCATAGTATCATGGGTGATGGTGAAAATATTGAAGGTTATGGAACAAAACGAATCGGTGAGATTGAAGAAATTTTAATTATTGATCCAGGTGCTGGTTACATCTCTGTTCCAACAATCGACTTAACAACAAGAGGTGATGGTACAGCACTTGCAAATGCCACACTGAATCCGACATATGAAACACTTGCAGGAAGATGGACAAGTGCGGATGGTATTCTTTCATCATATGATAAGAGACTACAAGGTAAAGATTTCTATGTTAAGTACTCTTATTTGACTTCATCTGTAACTGAGTTTGCTAAATACAAAAAGATATTTAAAGAATTGTTGCATCCATCTGGATTCAAAGCGTATGCTGAGTTGAACAAAATCAGTGTCATTAATGATCCAGTATCCAGAGATTCAGAAACTGCAAAAGCTAAAATTGCAGGTATCTCTGGTACAGTTAATGTTGCAACAGGTAGCATCTATGTTACAGGTACAAATACTAAATTCAATGTCGCAACTAGCTCTGGTGCGATAACAATTGGTTCTTATATTGCCGTTAATTCTCAGATAAGAGTTATATCAAGTGTTATAAGTAATACCAATTTAGCGGTTACAAGTGCATTTACAATTACTGCAAACAATGAAGAAATGGTGGTTATGAATACTGTATATTCATCAATCACTACAGAACTTTCAGAAGAAATAACAACAGAAGACGAATTCTCCTTGCTCATAGAATCATAGGATAGATAAAAAATGGCCTCCACAAAAATATCAGTTTTACCAGAATTAGTAACACCAAGCTCAAACGGTTCAAATACCGTTTTTGTTGTTGTCGATAAAGCTAGTGGAACATTTACAACAAAACAAATAAGTCTTTCAAACTTAGATTTGTATATTGATAATGTTGCACCTCTTGCTTTAGCACAAGCAAACTCTGCGTACACTAAAGCAAACTCTGCAAACATAACGGCCGATTCTGCATATGCATTTGCTAACATAGCAAACATTAAAGTAGATTCTGCATATGCGTTTGCTAACACCGCAAATATTAAATTAGACTCAGCATACGCTTGGGCAAACACAATAAACATTAAAACTGATGCTGCATTTACAAAGGCTAATGCTGCAAACGTCTTAGCACAGTCTGCATATGATAAGGCAAATTTAGATACTACGAACATTGCAACTTCGGCAGGATTCTATGGTGATACAATTTCTGTTGCAACATTTAACTTGGCAGCCAATGGCCGTATTATTAGTGCATCTAATGTTGCAATTACAGGATTTGCTAATACAACTTATACTCAAGCAGCATTTGATAACGCTAATACTGCAAACATTACAGCACAAGCCGCTTTCAATCAGGCAAATACAAAAATATTAACGCAAAATCCACAATCATCTGATTATACATTAGCACTCTCTGATGCTGGTAAACACATTTACTATACAACTGCAAGTAATACAACAGTATATCTTCCAACAACAGCGAATGTTGCATTTTCAAATGGAACAACTGTGATGATTATTTCTAAAACAGCATCAAGTGCTAATGTAACTATATCACCAAATACTGGTGTGTCATTATACTTTGCTGGCAATACAACATCAGCTGCAAGAAATGTTACGACATATGGTGTTGCAACACTAAATCATGTTGAAGCAAACACTTGGTTTGTCTATGGAATTGGAGTAACTTCATATGTCTAATTTGACAGATAAATAGAAACATGACAACGAATTACACTTATAAAAAATTAGCGTTTGATAACGCTGAACAGTTTAAAGAATCGTTCTATGAACCAGAACCAGCTACGGTTGGTTATGTGTTTATCGGAAATCATATTCCATGGACAAACGAAGATTCTCCAGATGATATTACCGATGCTGTTGCCATGGAAAAATCAATATGGGACAACATGTACGCTGCCAAGAAAGTTACTGGTAGTGAATTAGAACTTGTTGCACCTAGAGTAGATTGGACAGCAAATACAAAGTACAGACAGTTTGATGACTTGATTCAAATGTCTGAATTGTTTTCATCTAACACAACTCAAAATTTAAAGCCAATTTACGTAATCAATTCTGAACGTAATGTATATAAGTGCTTGGCAAACAATGTCTCAGCGAATTCAACAATTGAACCAACAGGTAAAAATCTAACTTCAAATGGTGTTATTCTTACTTCAGATAATTACCTTTGGAAGTATTTGTACAACATCAAACCATCTAATAGATTTTTGACAGACGAATGGATTCCTGCACCAATTTCAACAGCCATATTAGACTATGATGTAACTGACACAACCGTTGTTGATGGTGAATTAACAACTATCACAGTCACAAATTCTGGTTCTGGTTACTATCACAGTAACATTACTGTACCATCATTTACTTCTGGTTGCACAATTATTTCTGTTGCAAACACCATAAACATATCTGCGAATATGTCAGTATCTGGTAACGGAATAACTACTGGCTCATATATTACCAATATTGATACTGTGAACAATAGAATCTCATTATCATCGGCAACAAGTGCAAATGCTGGTGGTTCTGGAAACACAGTTTTCGTCAGAACAAGAGTTTACATTTATGGTGATGGTTATGGTGCTGTTGCGACTGCGAATGTAACAAACAATCAAATAGCTGCAATTGATGTAACGTCATATGGTAGAAGTTACACTAGAGCAAATGTATATGTTTATGGTACATCAAATACAGCAACTGCTCGAGCAATTCTACCGCAAAATTATGGTCATGGATACAATTCTGCAAAAGAACTTGGTGCATCAAATGTAATGATTGCAATGAGAATGGGTCAAATTGACTCAACAGAAGGTGGACTTATTTCTGCAAATACTACCTTTAGACAATACGGTCTCTTGGTAAACCCGTATAAATATGGCGCTAATACACAAGAAGCTACAGCAGTTGCGAATTCTGTGATATCACAAACAACTGATGTACTTGTTATTGCAGGAACAAATTATTCCTTAGATGAATTAGTTTATCAAGGAACAGATTCTGCAAATGCTTCTTTTTCTGGATATGTAAATGATTTTACATCTACTGTTATTAGATTAACTAAAGTAAAAGGAACAATTACATTAGGTAGTCCTTTAAAAGGCACGATAACTAATCCGACAGGAAGAACAGCTGTCAATATTGATTATCCAGAACTTGAACCTTATGCTGGCGATATAATATATGTTGAAAACATTACGAAAACACAAAGAATTGATGGACAATCTGAGAATCTCAAATTTGTCGTTAAATTTTAAGGGAAAAAATAATTCATGACACTGAATACAAATTTTAATTTAAATCCTTACTATGATGATTATGACGAGGATAAGAAATTTCTTCGTGTTTTATTCAAGCCAGGTTATGCGGTTCAAGCAAGAGAGTTAACACAACTTCAAACCATGCTTCAGAAACAATCTGAACGCTTTGGTGGTGCAGCATATAAAAATGGTGGAGTTGTTTCTGGCGCTGAAACATTCACACAAGACTGTACATACATCAAATTAGATTCTACTTATTTGGGTACTGATATTGTTGCCAATAATTTTACTGGAATGGCAATACTTTCAAATGACGAATCAAAGCGTGGTGAAGTTATTAAAGTATATGGTGCTGATTCTGGCACTGGTGACCCAATCACATTGATGGTCAAACAACTTTATGGTTCAACATTTGCGGCTGCTGATGTAATTAAAACAGATGAAACATCACCATACTATGCTACAATTTCAACAGCTGGTGTTGGTACTGGTCAAATCTTTTCTGTTACAGAAGGTGTATTCTTCTATGAAGGATTCTTCATTAAGAATGATGCACAGACTATTGCCATTTCAAAATACAGCAATACAACTTCAAATGCACGAATCGGTTTTGAAATTACCGAGTCTATTGTAAAATCTACAACTGATACCAGTTTGTTGGACCCTGCACAAGAAGCATCAAACTATCAGGCACCAGGTTCAGATAGATTTAAAATTGATTTAGTACTTGCTACAAGAACATTAGATTCAACTGATACAACACAATTTATTGAATTATCAAGAGTTATTAGTGGTCAATCTACAAGAACAGCCGATTCAAGTATTTCTGCTATTGTTGAAGATACATTAGCAAGAAGAACATTTGATGAATCTGGTAACTATACAGTAAGACCATTTTTACTTTCATTACAAACAAACGCATCCAATACTGCAAACATGGATGTTATTTTGTCTCCTGGTAAGGCATATGTTTTTGGTTACGAATATGAAACAACTTCACCAACAACTATAACTATTCCAAAACCACGAACAACGGATAGTGTAAATAACAAACGCCTAACTGGTGATTATGGCAACTATGTTTTTACTACTGCTCATTTTGGTAATTGGCCAATTAACAATTTAACCACTGTGGATTTACATTGTGTGCCTAACGCATCAATCAATTTAACATCTGCTGGTTCTATTGCAAATACAAAAATTGGTAGTGCAAGAGTTAAATCATTCTCATATGATTCCAGTTCAAATACTGCAAACGCATTTTTATCAACATATAAAACATTCTTGTTTGATATAAACGTCAACAATTCTATTGTTGGTAACGTAAACACATATTCAACTAATACAACAACAACTACTGTAACTGTTGGTAACGTAACAGCAGGACTTGTTTATTCTACTGTTGACCAAGCATATAAAGGTGCAAAACTTAGAGTAACAGCTGGACCAGGTGTGGGTGAAGCTTCAAAATTCATTACAAATTATACTGGTGCAACTGGTAACATTACTCTTGCATCAGCATTTAATGCCACATTAAACTCAACATCACAATTTGCAATTGACTTTGAATTTAATGATGTTGATTCGTTGGCAACTTTTAATGGTGTAACAAGAATTAATAGTGCAACACTTGACAATCGCTCAAGAGATTTGACTTCTGTTTATGCAGACACATTTACATCTGATTCAGCTTACGAACCATTAATTTTCTCAGTTGGCCAAGACTTTATTGCACCAAGTACTATCGCAGATTTCAACTACACATACAGAAGATTGTATGAAAATGTTGCCTTCTCTGGTACAGGAACAACTGTAGACTCTGCTGTATTGTCTACTGAATTGGGTGCAAACTTATCGTCTGCTACTTCTTCTACTACGATTGCCGACAAGTATCAAGTTATCGTAACTTCTGTTGGTACTTCACCTTACGTACAGTATCAAACAGTTCCTGTTGCAAACATTACCGCAGTTAATACAACAACTAAGAAGTTGACTGTTGCTGTTGCAAATAACATGACTGCAAATATTGTTGCAACACTTGATTATTCATTGTTGTCTGGCAGCCCAGCAAAATCTAAAACACTTGTTTCAGAAGCATCAACTATTCAGACTTCCAGCGGTGAGATTGTAAATACAAGTGGTGCAATCATCTATGCATCAAGTGGTCAAACAACCATTCAAGCAAATAACATTATCAGAACACCAGATACATTCCAAACAATCTATGTGCCTGATGTTATCCAATTAGTTTCTGTTTACGACTTTAATGGCGGCACAGTTGCAAACACTGGTTATACCGATGTTACTTCTCGCTACACATTAGACAGTGGTCAAAAAGATTCGTTCTATGACCATGCAGGTATTAAATTAAAATCTGGTTATACTGCACCAATCGGACCTATTGTTGTTCGCTATAAAGCATACTCATCATCTGGTTCAGGATTCTTTACCGCAGATTCATACCCAACATATGCAACAATACCTTCATATGTTTCTACCAGTTCTAATAAAACATATCAACTAAGAGACTGTTTAGACTTTAGACCAGTACGTAAGGCTGCAAGTGCGGCACTTGGTATTGGTGTTGTCTTTGACGTTGACTCTGCAACAAACGGACCAAAAATTCCAAAATATGGTTCTGATATTTTATTAGATTTCTCATACTACTTACCTAGAATCGACAAAGTTGTTTTAGGCAAGAACAGAACATTTGAAGTTATCAAAGGTATTCCTTCTTTAACTCCATTGATTCCAAAAGACAAACAAGATGCAATGAATCTTTACATCTTGTCTGAACCAGCTTATGTGGCAAACACTTCTAGTGTTACGGTGTCATATGTTAACAATCGCCGTTATACAATGAAAGACATTGGTGCGTTAGACACCAGAATTACCAATCTTGAATACTACACATCATTGTCTCTATTAGAACAAGATGCTATTAACAAACAAGATTCTACAACAAACTATTCTGCAAGTTTGCAAAGATTTAAAAATGGTATTGTTGTTGACTCATTTAAAGGCCATTCAGTTGCTGACGTAACAAATTTAGACTACTCAGCATCTATTGACCCTGCAAGAAAAGAACTTCGCCCAACATTCAATATCAGTTCCAGAATGTTGACATTTGATTCAAGTAATTCATATAATTATTTGCAGACTGGTCCTTTTGTGACTGTTACATCTTCAAATACTGCTTTCATTGACCAAAAACTTGCATCAAAGACAATCAATATTAACCCATTCAACGTAGTTAATTACATTGGTAAAATTACTCTGACACCTCCAACAGATGTGTGGGTAGATACAACTAAGAAACCAGATGTTATTGTTAATCTTGGTGGTGACAAAGATGCATGGGCATTAATTGATAGTGTTGTTAATAATTCCGCATTTGCTTACGAATGGGGCAGCTGGAATACTGTGTGGTCTGGTTCTAATTCATCTACAGTAGATAACATCACCATGGCAAACGCATTTACTGGTCCTGCAAGAGCAGGTCGTGGTAATCTTGGTGGTGGTACAACAGTTATCGGTACTTCAACTACAACTACAACAACAACTGCAAAACAAACAAGAACAGGTATTGTTTCACAACTTGTTCCAGAAACTATTACGAAATCTATTGGTGACCGTGTAGTAGATGTTTCAGTTATTCCTTACATGAGAGCAAAGAGTGTTCTATTTGTTGGTACTGACTTCAAACCAGATACAATTTTATATCCATTCTTTGACGGCACTTCAGTTGAACCATATGTAAGTCGTGCAAACAGATTTATATTGGCTCAAAACAATTTGTCATATAGTACAAAATCTGCAAACACAGAAACAGTTACTATCTACAACAATACAACATCAACATCAAACGGTACTGCAACTATTGTAAGAACCGCAAACAATGTTGCCTATGTTGTTAATATTGACGCAACAACTGCTTTCAATATTCCAAATGCAAACCTAAGAGGCACTGTATCGGGTTCTTCAGTACGTATCTCTGGTTACGAACACTATAGTGGTAAAGTATCTTCTGCATCCGCATCTCAAATTGTTCTGGCTAATCACGCAAGTGGTGCCAACAATGAAACATGGTATGCAAATACTTCTAACAGTACTTTGATTACGATTACATCAGGCACTGGTGCTGGTCAACAAAGAACAATGAATGCCTATACTGCTTCAACAAGAACGGCAAACATTTCAACACCATGGTCAGTAACACCAGATGCAACATCTGTTTACTCTATCGGTAGATTGACTTCAGTTCGCTCTGGTGATGTTGTTGGTATCTTCAGTATTCCTGCATCAACATTCCGTGTTGGTGAAAAACAATTCCGTTTGATTGATAGTTCAACTGGTGATGTACCAAGTTCTACTACAAACGGTGATGCATCATTCTTTGCACAAGGACTTTTAGAAACAACTGAAAACACAATCGTTTCTACTATTCAACCGACTGTACAAAGAACATCTGTTGTTGATTCACAAGTTACAACTACAACAAGTGTTGTTCAAACACCACTTGAAGGTTGGTACGATCCACTTGCACAGACATTCTTAGTCTCACCTGCACAATATTCACAAGGCTTGTTTATTGATAAAGTTCGTGTGTGTTTCAAATCTAAACACCAAACTGCACCAGTAACATTACAACTAAGACCTACTGTGAATGGTTACCCATCTTCAACAGTAATTTACCCATATGGTACGGTTACATTAACTCCAGATAAAGTTCAAGTATCTGATTCTCCAGATATGGACGATGCAACAAAGTACACTGATTTTATTTTTGATACTCCAGTTTATATGTTGCCTGGTGAACACGCATTTGTTCTTGTATCTAATTCAAATGGATATGAAGTGTATGCCGCTGAGGTTGGTAAGTTAGACCTTGTAAGTGGCCTACAAATTTCTGAACAACCATATGGTGGTTCATTATTCAAATCACAAAATTCATCTACATGGACTCCAGATGAAACTACGGACATGATGTTTAGAATGTACCGTAAAGTATTTAATAATACTGTTACATCAACTGCTCAATTTGTGATTGATAAACCATCTTCAAATACAGTTTATGACTTGTTGAATTTAACAACTGCACAAATTTCTTTGCCTAATACTTCTATCAGTTATGCTTTCTTATCTGAGAAATCAGTTGGTGGAACAACAAATTATCTAAGTATCAATCCTGGTGAAGACTATACAATGGATGATGGCAGTGGTCGCCGTGTTCTTAACCCAACAACTGGTAACAATACATTCATTGTTCAAGCAACAATGTCAACTGCAAATCCTGCTATTTCACCTGTACTAGATGTTACACGATTTGGTGGTATCTTCGTTGAAAACATTATCAACAATTTACCATTGTCTAACTCTGGATTCTCTATTACTATTGCGGGTACAGGATACACTGGTAATGCAGCCGTTACAATCTCTGGTGGTAACGGTTCTTCTGCAAACGCATACGCTGTTGCAAACGTAACATCTGGAACAATTACTAGTATCGTTGTTGATATTCCAGGCACAGGATACAGTGTATCACCGACTATCACTATCTCTGGTGGTGGAGGTTCTGGTGCAACTGCAACATACAATGGTGAAGATAAGAAGACTGGCGGTACATCACTTGTTCGCTACATGACACGCCGTGTAACTCTTGCTGACGGATTTGATTCTGGTGACTTACGTGTTTACTTGACTGGCTACAAACCATCAGGCACAAACATCTATGTTTACTACAAAGTTCTTTCACGTTCAGACAATGATCCATTTGATAACAAGTCATATCAGTTAATGACTGAAATCGGAAATGGAAACTATGTTGCTGCAAACAAATCAGATTACCGTGAATTGACATTTGCACCAGGAACATCTGGTACCGCAAACAATGCGATTACATATACTTCTGGTACAACATCATTTAATTCATTCAAAACATTTGCAATTAAAATTGTAATGTCTGGAACAGATACAACAAATGTACCTAGAGTGCGTGATGTTCGTGCAATCGCTTTACCGGCAGCATAATATGAGTGATAATTTAGTTCAAGTAGAAGATTCAACATACGTCAGGGATATTCATTCCAAGGCGATTCTAAATACTGATAGAGCAGGATTGCAAAATTATTATATACAAAGAGATTTGTATAAGAAAGAACAAGCGGAAAAACTTGAAACACAGAATCGCTTGACTCAAATAGAAAATGATATGTCAGACATAAAAATGTTGTTACTAAAATTGTTAGATAAGGAAACAAATAATGGCAGCTAATAGCACAAGCCAATTATCAACTGCCAATACGTTCAATCATTGGTTAACAGCAACACAATATTTAATTGGTGTTGCGAATACTCTTACCAATGGTAATGGTTCAACATTTTATGCCAACACAAGATTAGAAGTTGGTGGTTCTTCTGGCACACTTAATGTTGTAACTGGTGCAACAATCAATACTCAGTACAGCAACAATATTACAACAAGTAATTTGACTGCTGGTAATGTTATAATTTCATACAATGTTGCAACACTTAATGTAACAAACAAAGCATATGTCGGTTCAGACCTTGCGGTTTATGGTAACGCAACAATTGCTGGTGACTTAACTGTATCTGGTAACATTACACTTGACACGATAGGTTTTGATGACCTTTCAGTTGCAGGTTCTGGTACTTTTGCAAACACATTAACAGTAACTGGTAATTCAACATTTAGTAACGCAAACGTATCTGCGACACTTGTTACTCCTAATGCGTATATAACAACAGCCAATATCACAACAGGTAATATTTCCGGAACACTTTATGTTTCTGGTAACGCAACATTCAGTAACGCAAACGTCACACAAGTACTTACTGCAAATATTGCTAAAATAACAACTGCTAACATTGCAACTGCCAACGTGATTACTTTAGTTGGTTCTGCAAACACTGGAATATATGCGGCTATTGCAAACGCTGGTTCAGATGTTGCAGTAGCCATGGCGATTGCATTAGGTTGACTAAATAGAATATCAAGGAAAATTATTAAATGGCAAATACATTTAAATCAAACGTAGCAGCAAACATAGTAACAAGTGGCAATAACATTTACACTTGTCCTTCTGCTACACAAACCACATTAATTGGTATGACTTTAGCAAATAAGTCAGGCTCAACTATTACTGCAAACGTATTTTTAACTCGTTCTGCGGTAGATTATTCTATTATATCCAACGCACCTATAATCACAGGGTCTACACTTGTTCCTATCGGCGGTGACCAAAAAGTTGTTCTACAGGCAGCAGATGTTTTAAAAGTAACAGTAAGCGCCAATGGTTCGGTGGACGTAATTACAAGTTTGCTGGAGATAGCATAAAATGAGTTTAACTAGAGTTCCTGGTGGAATGTTTGGAACAGGTGGCAGTGGTAACACAGCCATTCAGTTAGGTAATGCAATCATTGAAAGTTCCAATACAATTTACAACACATACACGTTGACTACTGGTAAAAATGGGTACTCTGTAGGACCTATTACAATTTTAACTGGCAAATCTGTTACAGTTCCAACAGGTCAAAGATGGGTGATTTTATAATATGGCATTAATTAATACAACAACCACAGGTGTTCTTGGTACTACAGTGTATGGTGATGGTTCTGGTAACTTGACGGTTCAACAAAATGGTGTTACCCTCCAGACAATCACTTCAGCACCAAGTTTCAGTGCATACCAATCTTCAGCGCAAACAGTAGGAATTGGTTGGACAAAAATACAATTTCAAACCGAAGAATGGGATACAGCAAATTGTTTTGATAACGCTACAAATTACAGATTTACTCCAAATGTTGCTGGGTATTATCAAGTAAGTGGTGCTTTTTACTATACTACTGCAACAACAACAGAATCAGCATTATCCATTTATAAAAATAATTCTAGTTACAGATATTTGAATGATATAATTACAGGTTCAAATAGAAGTTGCAATGGTTCTGCCATGATTTTTTTGAATGGTACAACGGACTATATTGAATTGTATGGATATTCATCAACAGGTGGAACTCTTGCTACCGGAACAATCTATAATTATTTTCAAGCATTTTTAACTAAGGCGTCATAATGCTATTATTTGAAAAAATTAAACAAATATATCCAGAAATAACAATTCAAGATATTTCTCCATTTGTCGGAACAATTACACTACAAAACGATAGTGATGGCAAAGGCGACTACATTGCTAAGTGGGAACATCCAACACTTGCACAACCAACAAAGGAACAGTTAGATGGCATTAGTTCTTAATGGCGATGGTAATCTTACAGGTTTAACCGCTGGTGGTTTGCCAGATGCGTCTATTACTCAATCAGAATTGGCAGTAGGTGTTGCCGGTACTGGGCCAGCATTCAGTGCTTATCAAAGTTCTGCACAAACATTGTCTGCAAATACTTTTACAAAATTGCAATTTCAAACAGAAGAATTTGATACTGCAAATTGCTTTGACAACACAACAAATTATCGTTTTACTCCAACAGTAGCTGGTTATTATCAAGCTGGTGGTGGTTTTGGTGGTGGTACAAGTCAATGTACAACTATTGTTGCTTTATATAAAAATGGGTCAAATATAAAAACTTTAGCTAATTCACCATCAGTAAACCCTGCATCTTATGGTAGTGCGCTTGTATATTTAAATGGAACGACAGATTACATAGAACTTTATGGCGTTCTTAGTACTGGTCAAGTCACTGGTACTGGCATAAGTGGTACGTATTTCCAAGCGGTTATGGTGAGGGCGGCATGATGACACTTTACGAAAAAATTATGGCTTTATACCCTGAATTACAACAACAAGATTTCATAAACACTATCATATTACAAAATGATTCAAATGGAAAAGGTGACTACATAGCAGAATGGAATCATCCAACTTTACCGCGCCCAACTGATGAACAGTTGGCACAGATTACAGAATAAGGCATAAAAAATGAGTGTAACATACGGTGGCGATAGTATAACATTTGCAGATGGTTCAGTAAACGCCAGTGGTTTCATTGGGCATAGAAACCGCATCATCAATGGCGCCATGGTGATTGACCAGAGGAATGCGGGGGCGAGTGTTACTCCTACATCAGGACAATATTTGGTTGATAGGTGGGCGGCGGGTCTTACAGCGGCTTCTAAATATACAGTTCAGCAAAATGCAGGTTCTGTAACACCTCCTGCTGGTTTTATAAACTATCTTGGCGCAACATCATCGTCTGCATATACGCCATTAGCCGCTAGTGATACTTTTTTTATCCGCCAACCTATTGAAGGCTTAAATGTTTCTGATTTAGGATGGGGAACTTCTGGAGCCGCGACTGTTACTCTATCTTTTTGGGTTCGTAGTTCATTAACAGGAACATTTGGTGGTTCTTTGACAAATAATGCAGCAACACGTTCTTATCCATTTACCTACACCATCAATTCAGCAAACACTTGGGAACAAAAGTCAATTACTATTGCTGGTGATACCACTGGAACTTGGTTAACCACAAACGGCGTAGGGATATATATTCATTTTAGTTTAGGTACTGGTGCTACATACAGCGGGACTGCTGGAGCATGGGCTGGAACTACTTACATTTCAGCCACAAGCGCAACATCAGTAGTCGGCACAAATACCGCTACTTTCTACATCACAGGCGTACAGTTGGAAAGAGGTTCAACTGCATCATCTTTTGAATACCGCTCATATGGTGCTGAGTTGGCGCTGTGTCAGAGGTATTACTTTAAAACATTTCCTCAAGCGACTGCGCCAGCTCAAAATACGAGCGTGTATGCTGGAGCTATCAGCTATGTTGCTGTGCTTGCGGGCGCAAACTACATGAGCGCACCAGCTTTTTTCCCCGTTGTTATGAGAGCAACACCAACAACAATTACTTTTTACAATCCTGGTGC
>Ga0209400_1000564_pt1 | contig 32144 bp, 34 predicted proteins | sample M_130807_EF_Meta_FD_187313 | JGI IMG/M metagenome (GOLD analysis project Ga0209400, IMG submission 187313) | Freshwater microbial communities from Lake Montjoie, Canada to study carbon cycling - M_130807_EF_MetaG (SPAdes) (version 2) | ecosystem: Environmental > Aquatic > Freshwater > Lake... | reverse complement strand
ATAATGGAACAATACAAAGATTTTAAAATACATCTTTGGTCATTTGATACCAAGGTGTTTAATCCTAAAGTATTCACCCCAGACAACATGGATGAATTATCAGATTACGTGATAGGAGCAGGTGGTGGCACTGATTTTATGTGCAATTGGGAGTTCATGAAAGAAGAAGGTGTTGAACCTAAGAAATTTATCATGTTCACAGATGGTTGGCCATTTGACAGTTGGGGTGACAAGGACTATTGCGATACCATATTCCTAATTAATAATACCTACGAAAGAAATATACAAGCACCATTTGGGATGACAGTGAATTATGAGGATTAATGCAAAAAATTTTCATCCTAGAAAATTAGATCGAATACCTCCACACTTTAAAGCAATATCTTTACCAAATCAACACGAATACCAGATTCAGAAATTGGCTCGTTGGATTCATTCTCATTGTGCAGGTAGATTTGCATTGGTAAATGATGTACGATACCAACATGACCAAGTGAACATTGTGACCACAATTGCCTTCGAAGAACCCAGTGATCTCACTCTATTTGTATTAAGTGGTATGGCTCAGAATGCTGGAATTTAAGCATTGACCTCGCTAACTAATTTTGTTACAATATTATTCTAATTGCAATTAGGAGAAAAAAATGACAACAAAAAAAGTAAAAAAAGAAGTTGAAGTTAAAGCACCAAAAGTGTCTGCAACACAACCAACACAACCAACACAACCAACACAACCAACACAGACAGCTAACGATCTAACCATAGCTGATCTAAAAAATATTGCTACGGTTATTGACGTAGCATCTACAAGAGGTGCATTCAGGGCCAATGAGATGGCAACTGTGGGGCTTGTATATAATAAACTTCAAATGTTTCTTGCTAAAGTAGCACCAGAAACTAAACCAGAAGAAAACAAAACAGCGGAAGCTCCGGCAGCCGCAGGAAAGTAAATAATGTTTAACTTATATGATAAGTTAGTAATGGATTCTGCCTCAACAAATGCAGAAGCTAAAGCCAGAAGAAAATATTATAAACACATCGGAGAATTGAAAGAAGATGGTGCTAAAGTAGCAATAATATTCAGAACAGTTCCAAAAGAATCAGACTTTTGTTTAGTTATAGGTCCTAAATTCTTATCAGATATTCAGCACAATGATTTTATGAGAGCTCTAGAAAGTCCAGAAGGTCAGGCTAGTTTTGAACTTGGGACATATCTAGCTAGACAAAAGTTTTCAGATGGCACAGATATGTTAGCAGTATTACATTTAGACAATTATCTTAAAAAAATGCCTACTAAAAACATTATTGTTACATACGGTCCTGGTGATGAAGGAAAAATTTCTTTAGATAAACTTAATCAAATGATTGCTGATGATTTAAAAATATCATTATCTGAATTATCTATTAAAAAAGATGATAATACTAAAGAAATAAAAACAAAATCTAACAAAAAATCCAATAACAAGGAAATTGCCAAGAATTAAGTAATAGACTGTACAAAAGTAAAATATATGTTAAATCTATATGACAAGATGATTATAGATGCCAACTTAATACAAGAAAAGTTTGGTAGAAAATATTACAAACATATTGGCGAATTTAAAACAGATGGCACACAGGTAGTAATATTGTTTCGCCTCGTGCCTGGAGAAGTACATCACTGTCTCGTGGTAGGATTAAAATTTTTGTCAGATGTATATAGAGATTCTCTTATAAGTTCATTACAGAGTACAGACGGACAGTCTAGTTTTGAATTTGGTACATATCTTTCTAAACAAAAATTCCCAGATGGTGTTGATATGTTAAAATATCTACACATGGAAGGTTTTGTAAAAAGAATTTTTACAAAAAATATTATAATAACCCATGGAGCAGGTAAAGAAGATAAAATTGAATTAGAAAAACTTAATGAAATGATTGCTTCTGATATGAACATATCCGTGGATGAATTGTCAATAAAAAATGATAAGATAAAATCATCAGCCAAAAAAAACTAAAAATATCATGCCAAAAAAATTACCAAGAAATAAGCAGACTTGGGTTCAATTGACATCAGAGTTTGTTAAGGAGTGGCCTGAGGTACTCGAAGGAATCAAATACAGCAATATGCCTATAGGTTATGTTAAATGGTGTGACATTACATTAAAAAATAATGTTACTATACATTACGATATAGAAAAAGAGTTAGAATCAAAAAAAACAGAATCTCAAGTTGCTGAAACTCTAAAAAAATATATCAATAACAATTATGCTAATGTTAAACATGTGGATCTTAAATTTGATATTCCTAAATTAAAAACAGATATGGAATTAAAGACCAACAACCTGTTGAATAAAACTTTTAAAGATTAATTGTATCTTTGTTGATATAGATTATCAACGAATTGCCACTCGTAAGATTGAAATAGTTTCTCAAAATTCTGTTCGTATTTTTTTACAAAACTAACAGCATCTGTATAAGCATCTCGCACATAGTTGGCATTAAGTATATTAGACTCAGTATTGTACCATTTTGATAAAATATAATTGCCCTCTACTGTGGGTTGAATCTTTTTTGCACATAATAATTTAACTACTTCTCTAAACGTAGTTCTATAAGCTACTTGTGGATCATAATAGAAAGTTGTTTCAGCACTTAACAAATTAATATGATCGTGTTGTTGAGATAACGTAAAATCTAATCCTGTTCCTGCATTTTCTAATACCATCTTTTTATTATATAATATTATAGCTTGATGCCCATATGTATAATCTATTACAGGATTATAACAATCAAATATATAGTGCCTTGGAGATTTTAAAGTGTCAGGTACAAAATTAAAATTAAAAGTGAGATTGGTTTTTATTTTAGCAAACACAGCATAAAAATATTCTGTGTCGCTGATATTAGCTGCTGCCTTATAGGCTTGATTTCTACCCTGTACTCCAGCAACTATTTTTACTCTATTGGGTTTACCTTCCACAGCTGATAGTAATGCTTGATAATTTTCTTCATGTTGAGGTTCATTGTTGTGTATGAATACAATATCAAAATGCACAGGTATTGATTTATCTTTTAATAATAATTTTGGAGAATATTCATGTAATTCTTTTTTAACAGGAAATCTTGGTACAAGTAAATTTAAACGACTTTCGTCTAAGCAGTAGAGTTTAACGTCTTCCCAAAAAGAAGGAATATAATAACTAGGTTCTCGATAGTAATAATTCACATACAATTCTTTTTGTGATTGGACCTGTTCTGTTAATGTGTTGAATTCAAAAGATCTAACAGGCCATGCTGAATAATTCAACACAGTAGAATGATAGTTTATATTTTTAAAATCTCTCAAAAATTTTAATTGTCCTGCTTGTTGTAAAAACTCTGCACAAGGAATCAGCATGGTGTCTCCTTCTTTCTGCTCTGCATTGTGCCACACATGTATTTGCTGTTGTTCGTGTTGTTCTGGAATATAATCAAAATCAAATATGCTGTAATCTATCAGTGAGGATACCATCCACACATGAGAAGTTCTTGCATCATTTACTAGAGATTTTAAAATCTCCATATAGCTCTGCACGAAAGGTATTATCTTTGCATGAGGCATGCGTTGCTTGATAGTATTCAAGTTTTCTTTACTGTTTTGAAAATCTACACAGATGCAATCAAATGCCATAAAAATCTTTTATCTGTTCGCAAATATAATCTATTTCTTCATTCTGTAAGAATGGATAAATTGGCAAACTAATGGCTTTTTGAGTGATGCTTTCTGCCATGGGATATAATCCTGTATTAACTGTATCCAGTATTTGAGAGTAATGTATTTTGGTTTCTATGCCTTGCTTTTCTAGATATTCTTTTAATTGATCTCTATTATCGGTTAACATAACCTGTTTGTGATAGCTGCTTCGATTATTCTCATCGCCTTTAATAAAAATTTTGTTGGATAGATTGTTGTGATATCTGTGAGACACACGCTCTCTGTCTCTCTGTAATTCATCGTAATAATACAACAGCACATTTAATTGTGCTGCATGGTCCTCTGATATTACACTGTTATAACCATGATCAAACTCCGTGCTTTTGATAGCATGTCTTCTTAAAGATATCACATGCTCACATATATCTTTGTTATCGGTTAACATCATGCCACCTGAACCAAAACTGGGCATGTTCTTCATTGGATCGAAAGAGAATATACTTGCATCTCCCATAGATCCTGAAGGGATATCTCTATAATATGCTCCCTGTGACTGAGCGGCATCTTCTATTAAAACAATTTTATTCTTTTGACAGTATGTTTGTATTCTATCGTAGTCTGCAGTGTTACCATATAGGTTCACATATACCATAGCGTCTGGTGTCTTCTCATGAAAGAAACTGCCTATGTTGCCATTGTTATCTGTGTCTATAAATTTGATCTTGCTGCCAATTCTTCGTATTGCTCCTGCTGTAGCCACATAACTTAACACAGGACAGAATACTTTATGTTCTGGTCCAATACCAGCAGCACGAAGAGCAAAATATAAACCATCTGTGGCACTGCCCACTGCTACAGCATATTTTCTAGAATATTTTTTAGCTATACTGCTTTCTAATTTTTCTGTTTCTTTGCCTAATATAGCTGATCCTAGCCTCCAAGACTGTTGTGCAGCTTCATTAAGTTCTGTTTTATAATGATCGTATAGACGATCTAATCCATTAAATCTTATTTTGTAGCCACTCATAATATTTTTTTATTCCTTGATCAAAATTGTGTTGAGGTTGATAATTTAATAAATTTTTAGCTTGAGCTATATCTAAAGTGCCTCTTTCAGGATATAAATTATTCTGTCCCGTGTCTTTGATTTGACTCTTGCTACTGGTTAATTTTATAATCTTTCCAGCTGCTTCCCCTAGGCTGGTTGCACTGCCGGCAGTGATATTAAAAACTTTATTAGCTGCTTTTTTCTCTAGAGCACAACTAATAATACCATCTGCGGTATCTTCTACATAGGTAAAGTCCACTCGATTATTTGCATCATGCACATTAATATCTCGATTATTCATAGCGGCTGCAAAAAACTTGCTCAACACTCTATCTGGTATATCACCAGCACCATATACACCGCTAGGTCTAGCAATTGCATATTCTAATCCTGTTGCTCGATTGAATTGTTGTGTTAATCGCTCTCCTGCTAATTTTGCTTCTCCATAGATGTTTATTGGATTAGGTTGAAAATCTTCTTTTGTTCCATCTACAAAATCTCCATATATCATGCTAGAAGAAACATATACAAATCTTTTCACACTATATTCTGCACAATCTTGTAGCATGCCTGTGGTTCCTACCACTATATTTTCCACTCCCATCTCTGGATGATCATTTACTATTTTGGCTCTAGGATAAGATGCTAGATGTATCACTATGTCCTGTCCTTTAAGATATTGTCGATCCAGAGGCATAATCACATTGCCGGATATTTTTGTAACTCGTTTCCAGTTCCTCTGTCGCCACTGGCATAATCTATCCAGCTCTTCTCTCTGAATTACATCATAAGTTTCTCCGGAGTCCAGTGTGGTAACTCTGTGTCCCATCTGAGATAATTTCTCTACAATCCAACTGCCAATAAAACCTTCTCCGCCTGTTACCAATATTTTCAACATACTCTTACATTATACTTGGTTTGGAATCGTTCTGCATCCTTGATGTCATTTACCATGGGTTCACCTTTGATGTTCAGAGATGTGTTCAACAGCATTGGACATCCGGTCTTTTCTTTCCATGTTTTTAACAATTGGTAAAAGCCTGGATTCTGCGTTTTATTCACTGTTTGCACACGACTTGTTCCGTCGTGATGCACAATGGCAGGGAAGTCTTTACCATGCTTACAAATGCCTATAAATTGCATATAGGGGGTGTTTACAACACACTTAGGCACCTCAAAATACTCATGTAAATCTTCCTCTAGTATAGCGGGTGCAAATGGACGAAATTCCTGTCTTTGCTTGATGCCATTTACCAAATCTTTGATATCTGTGCCTCTAGGATCTGCCAGTAGTGATCTATTACCAAGTGCTCGTGGTCCAAACTCAGCTCTACCATTGGCTACTCCTACTATGCGATTAGTTTCTAATTCTTTTATTAAACGATTCACAGGATATTCTCCTTCTATATTGTGTCCTAAGAAAGGATGTCGCCAATTAATATGTTTTCTTTCAGCAGCAGCAATACAACCAATAGAACTGCCAGCATCACCTGGATTGGGCATGATCCATATGTTATCAAACAATCCTAGATCGGCTAATTTAGTATTGGCTACGCAATTTAGAGCTACTCCTCCTCCATACACTAAGTTTCTTTTATTACTGTATCGACTAACTCCTATTTGCCCTGCGGGTATGTACTGTCGTGCCTTACGCCACAATTTTTCTAACTCTCTTTCAGTCACTTGTTGTATACTGGCTGCTAGGTCCATGGAATCTGCTTCAGGCAGCCAATTGCCCAATCCTTTATGTAAGTTTTTCTTTAATGTAAAATCTCCATCTCGATACACTAGATCTCTATAAATTTCTGCTACATACCTAGGTTCTCCATATGCTGACATGCCCATTAGAATGTATTCTTCTTCAGCAGGTTTCAGTCCTACTCGTTGTGTAAATGCTGAATAGAGCACGCCCAATGAATGAGGATATTGTATTTTATAGCATAGATCTAATTGATTGCCTTTGGCTTGCCATATGGATGTGGTATTCCATTCTCCTATGGCATCTACTGTCAGTACCATTGCATCATAGAACGGAGATGTAAAAAATCCTGCAGCAGCATGCGATTCATGATGACTCACATATTCATCTATTTGTATTCCAAACGCATTTAGATAATTTTGTGGTATATTTGTTCGAGAAAAAACTTCTGACCATTGACCAGCATAGGCTTGTCGAGTTTTCTTTAACAGAGGTCTTTCATAATAAACTACCTTATCCCATGGTCCGTATTCTCTAGCTTCATTTACTATTTGCCAATTGAGATAATGATCATTCTTATCTTTGCTGTATCTTTCTGCATGTGCCGCCCATAGAATTTCTCCGTCTTCAACCACAGCCATAGCAGCATCGTGATTTAGACAATTAATTCCTAATATTCTCATTTTATTTGTAGATGAAAGGATCTTTCTTTTTTAACTCTTTCAATCTCTTACGATATTGAATTTCTATTTTAATTTTTGTGATTATAGATTTAATCCATTTTATCATATTATCTCCTATTTTGTTTAACAATTGCTGAAAATTTGTCTTTCATTAAAATAGCTGCATCTTTATGTGCTTCATCTAAAGGATGTGTTGTACCACGTGGATAGTTGTTTAGTAGTGCCCATTGATTAAATCCCATATTTCTTTCTCCGAAAAAAAACCAGTTATTAAAATTAATTTCATTATACAATCCATTAAGAAATGTATCAATCTCTTTAAGAGGTTTTAACTCATCATAAAATAGCACATTGTCAGCTAAGGTAAAAAAATAAGGTATTTTTTTCTTTTCCAATATATTTTGCAACCAAATTATACTTTTCCAACTAAGATATGTCTCATGATACTGGTTAGCGGCATAACGATATATAGAATCAGCGAATGGTCCTACTCCTGTAAGTTGCATATTATCTCTACGTTGTTTCCAGGTCACTAAATGAGATTCATTCATAGAGAAAGATGTTTCTGCCTCTACTTGTCTATCTGTTGTGTCCCATGGGGTAATTGATGTCCACCTAGATTTTTCTAACATTATGTTTCTAGGCATTGCCCAATCGTATCTTGAGGTAAAAGTCCACATCACTGCAACAGTTGTGTTCTTATACTCAGAAGATGTTATATATTCAAAAACTCTCCTTGCTATACCAGAATTTCCTGACCCGGGATAAGTGACAGATTTATATTCTAATTTTTCTGTTTTTGCCAACAAAGCAGCCCAAGAATTTTCTGATGGTTTTTGTCCTTGTATATCATCAGATAATTCGTGTCCAAAAGTAAAGCTGCAACCCCCTGCTAATAATGTTCTATTCATATATCTTTAAAAATTTATTTAACTCTGGAAAAACTGCAGCAAAATTTTCTTCTCTGTACTGATCTGCTTGCAGTATTCTTTTCTTCCTTTGCTCATGTACAGCATCAGAATATCGATCTGCACTGTTCATATAACTGATTATAGTAGCTAATTCTTTTATATCTCGATACTTTTCTGTTATTATTTTTTTTAATTCTATAGGTAAGGTCTGTACATTAAAGTATTCAGGATCAAATAGAGTATTAATGTACAGGAATTTGGGATTGAACTCTTTTACCCATTTAACTAAAGTGTTTAAATTTAATATATTAAAGATACTAATTGTGGAACAAATTTGAAAATCGGTATTGCCTGTGAGCGTGGATCTTATATTGAATTCTTTTAAATTTTCGTTAACTTGATCCCATTGAGCAGGATGTCGTTGATATTCAAATGCTGCTCCTGTGTCATCTATACTGAATGCAATCTCTACATGTTTAAATTGGCTCCATAGCCAAAACACTCTTCGATCAGGCAATTGTGTGCCATTGGTATTATAATGTATGTCTTGATTGCGAGCATATCCTTGCTCTACACAATGTTCTAGTATCTTAAAATGATTTTCTATCATGAAAGGTTCGCCGCCTGTAAACTCAAAATATTCTACATCTTTTAATACAGGTTTAATATCTTCAAAGAACGCAGGATTCCGTTTAGGCCATTGTCCTTCATCTAATTGTTTCTTTGCTAGAGGATTTGGTCCATAAGCAATCTCTTCCTGTGCCCATTTTGAACTGCTCCAACTGCCGCATATACGACATTTTAGATTACACACATTGCCCAGTTTGAAATCAATAAATTTTAAAGTAGGCGTTGTTTTGGGAGTCCAATCCTGTAAACTATTTTTCATTTTATAGATAGAATTCATTCTTTTACTGGTTTTGCCGGCATCTTCTTCTTGCCAACAATTACTACAACCTTTGGGACGTTCTCCTTGACGAAATTGATCTCTCAAATCGTTCATGTATTCTGAATTTTGTATGACGTCAAGTTTATGTTTATAAACCTTATAATCTGCTATTTCTCCTTTATAAAGACAACAAGGTGATGCTGAACCATTCACATCTACTTCTAAATGCGTCCATGGTAACACACATATATTAGATTTTATATATTTTTCCACCATTCTAACATCCTTTTATCTTGCTCTAATATTTTTTTAATATCTGTTTTTCTAATAATATCAATCTTTTCAATTCTTTTTTTGCCTTGCTTAATTTGTTCTGGATCTTTATATTCTTCCTCAAATGTTGGTCTGTTTTTCATATTTTCTAATACATCTATTAGACTCTGTTGCAATGGTGTAGACTTCTTTTTAATATATTCTAAATTTTCATCAATAATAGTGTTTAATAATTGTCTAGGTAAACACATAGGACTCATTAATTGCCTAGCATCAAAAGCAAATGTAACTTTAGTTAATAGTTTGGCATTTAATCGTTGACTAAGATCAAACATATTTTTTAATTCTAATAAACCTGGCATAGTAATTGTGAAATCTAATTGCATCTGTCTTTTGTGTCGAGCAAACGCTAATCCTTGCGTAAAATGATCTAAGAATTGATTATATTTTAATCCTGTGCGAATATACTCTCCTACTATTCCTGTTCCATCAATAGATGCACATACTTGCCAATCTTTAAATTTGCTTAAAATATCTCGAAATAAATTTTTACCTTTAAAATCAATTCTACTTAAATTAGTGTTATATCGAGCATATACTTTATCTTGAAATCCTAATTTTATTATTCTAGACATGCTATCCCAATGTATATCCCACATTAAAGGTTCGCCACCTACCCAATATATCTCTTCAATACTACGATCTTCCACAGCATTCATAAACTCTTTGACTATTTGAGTGTCTTGAAATTGTTTGATTTGTTCTCGTAATGGTGATGCCATCCATGGCTGATTAGTTTCAGACCACATATTATGATTTTTTTGTTCTGATTCCCAACTAGAACTTAACATATCCCCACATTGACGACATTTAAAATTACAAAGATTATTAAAACGATAATCAAAACTTACAGGTCGCATTGTAGTTGCTCCATTATCGTCTGTGTTTTCAAATGCTTGATTTATTTTGTTTTTAAATAAATTTGTAAAATAATCTCTATAAACATCTGTGTTTAATAATTTATTATTACATACCTCACATTCTGGTAATGTTTCTCCGGCTAACATTCTTAGTCTTACGCTCTTCATATGTTCACTATTCCAATGTTGTTCTAGAGTTTGGGGATCATATTTGACTAATTCTCCTGAGCGATCAATATATTGTTTAAAACTTCTTGCTGATTCTCTAGATGCACAGCACATACGTCTTTCAGTTTGAGGGGAAAGATAGGTATGAGTCCAGGGAGCCATACAAAATTTATTATTGCCTTCGTTAGGTTTAATTCTTTTCATATAATTCTGTTAATTCTGGAAAAGTTTTTAATATATTTTCATTCCTTATATCATCTATTTTTTTCATATTTTTTTTAAATTGATCTATATGTATAAAATTATCTCTTCTCATCATATAATCTAATCCTGACTGAAAGCCCTTGGTTGCTCTTGTTAGATGATCTTTTGGTTTTAACCATTCGATATGTTTCTCGTATTTTTCTTTTACTTGTTGTTTCATTGATTCTGGTAATAAATCGATCCTTTGCCAAAAAGGAAATTGTAATAAATTAAAATTAAAATCTTGCGGTTTTATATAACCTTGTTCTGACCACGTTCTATGAAAATCTACTACATGCAAAGCATTAATTAATCCTACTGTGGCACTTATGTAAAAATCTACTTTTGGACAAACTTCTTGCATTCTTTTTCTATTTGCTTCTATATCTGTCCATACTGTACCTTTTCTCATAAATTCTGCTCTTGGCCCCATTGCATCTAGACTAGCACCTACACTAACAGAATTAAACTTGTTCCACAATTCTAGTACATCCATGTCTTTAAAAGTTAATTTGCTAAAATTGGTGTTGTAAATTAGTCTCACATGATACATCTTTCTACGATCTAATTCTTTTAAAATTTTATAATGTTCTTCCATTATAAGAGGTTCTCCCCCTGCAAAATAGAATTGCTCCACATGATCAAACTGTGTTAACATCTGATTCCAAATATCATCTGCTGTTCGGCCTACTTTCATTATTTTGGCATGATCTGGTGGTTTGCCAGTTAATTTTTTATGGTCTTCGTACCAATTGGATGAGAACCATGTGCCACAACTACGACAGGCAAAATTGCAAAGATTACTAAATCGTATATCCCAATATTTGATTACAAAATCAGCAGTGCCATCTGCTTTCGTGTTATCAATCATACCTATATTGTGTCCAAAATGCTTGTTAGAACTTAATCTTAAACTAAAAAATCCTGATTTCTCTTGATCATAACATTTCCCACATTGTCGAGAAGTTTTATTAGACAACATGTTCAATCTCATCTCTCGCATGTCTTTGCCATTGAACACTTCTTCCATAGAATTTTTATTAAGATTTCCTACAGGATGCTGATCCAGTCCAAAACAACAAGGATAGGCTCTTCCATCAGGAAAAGCGTGTATGTGTAACCATGGCATCATACAAAAAGTATCGCTATCTAATAGCAGTTCTTTCTGCTTTGAAGTCATATCTTTAATTTTTAATTTTTCGGGCTCTTTAGCCCCATACTCATAAGCCACGGTACCACTCTCCTATTCTTGCGAACGTTTTTGTAAAATCTTTATTTCTTCTCTCATCATATTGTTTATAGAAATTTTTAAAGTCGGCCCTTAGTCGTGGTAAATCAAATGCTTCAGAATGCGGTGTTTTAACTATATCTAGATAATCTATTAATCTCTGCACATGAGCAACCTCCATAAGCTCGCAATGAGCTATGTTTATGTCTAACCATTGAGATAGGTTATCTCGAAATTCTGTTCTTAGATAGTCTGGCAATACTAAAGGAGATTGAAAACTAGGAAATCTCAGTATGTTTAAAGTAAAGTTTACATCTACTCCATAAACTCTTTTAGCATCTAATTTATTTCTCACAATGACATCTAGAAACTGAGGCAATGATTCTATGCATAGGGCATTTATGGTACACATGTTGTGCAATCCTGCAGGTTTTATTTGATTAATCACATTAACAAAATTTACATACCAACGAGTATAATCTATACCATCTCGAATATAATCTGAGTGAGCATACGTTGATTCGTTGGAAGTATAGATATGTAGATTTTTTATTCGTTTACATTTTTCTATAAACTTTTCAAATAATTCTGCCTTGGGTACCAGGTTAGAGTTAATAGCCAATCTCATATTGGGATTAATTCGTTCTCCCTGTGTTTCAAACCAATCCAACAATCTCCACAGAGAAGGTGACATCATGGGTTCTCCTCCTGTGATCCTTAATTCATCCAGTGTCTTATGTAGATCTGTTTCCCACCATTTGAAAAATGCTTCTACGTATGGATTAATTTCTTCTAATTTGTATAATTGAGCACTATCATGTGAATGAGTGAAATGATTTCTACCATCTGATATTAAATTTTTATAAGGACCGTTTTGTTTTATATCTTTTGCCCATGTGGTACTAAATGCAGGATTACAATAAGAACAAGCAAAATTACATGTTTTATCAAAGGCAATCTCTAAGGTTTTAAGATTTACATCTTCTGTAATAGGTGTATTGAATGCTCGTTCTAGATCTGCATCTGAATAAATTTTACTTTTGTATACTCTATCACTCACAGCATCTCTGCCCATGTCTTCTATCTTCCAGCAGTATTCACAGCCTGCAGGTCTTTCTCCAGCAATCATTTTGGCACGATCCTGTTTCTTTTGGGGAGTGTTATGTAATAACTTAGGATTATTTTTTAATTTTTTTGCATCGACCCTATGTGCAGGTGGATGATGGCAACTAGTAGACATGCCAGATCCTAACCATATGGTAGCATTGTACCATTTTGCACCACAAAAACTAGGAGATAAGGAGTCTAATATTTTTTTACGATATTCAAGATCTGGATTCATATGTTCTAATTATAGGTTTTTACAATGTTGCCAAAATTCCTGCATCTCAGGAAATGTTTGTTCAAAATTTGTGCCTCTTCTGCGATCGTGTTCTGCAAAAAATGTGTAAAAATTCTTTTTTTGCATATTATCTTGTTCTGCATGCTTACGCCAGTAAGCAAGATTACGCTGCATCTTTTGTATCTCAAAGTCTTTGAACAATGAGAAATCTAATCTAGTTTCTGTCACTTGTTTAGGACCAATCTGCTCTTGATGTTCTATCATCCATTTGATATTATCTTCATGTATACGTTGATATGATTCTGGCAGTAGAGTAATCTGTTGCCATAGCGGTTGACGCAGCAAAGGTAGATCAAACCACACTCGCTGATAGGTTTTTGAATGTTCTGATCTTAATAAACGTATATCCTTGAGTAATTTATCCAGTGAAGTAACACTTAAATTATTGTAGGTAATGATAAATGTGACAGAATTACGCACAGGTATGCTGTGTAGGAACTCATTCACATTGTCCATAAATTGATTATAATTTAATCCGTTCCTTATGTACTCTGCTTGTGGGCCATGAGCATCTACAGATACAAATTGCATAAAATGTTCCACTTTTTCATCTAAACATATCCTTTTGACTTGATCAAAATACTTGTTTTTTAATTTAACATCCGGAGGACACATATTAGATGTAACATTTAAGTGCAAATCTTTTTTAGGATGATCTATAATGTAGTCAAACACTCGATAGGTATTCACATCCATCATAGGTTCTCCACCGGTCATGCGGAAATGTTTTAAATTTTTATATAATTCCGGCCACCAACGCCAAAATGCTTCCACGTAGGGATTGGTCTCTCTGTTGGGTATAGGCTTCCTCCTGCCGACGAAATGCTCCGGCGCATTGTGTCCAGGGTTAGTAGGATACGCTCCGTGTATTTCTATTTCCTTGCCCCATGCTGTGGAGAATTGTGGTGAACAATAGCTGCATTTAAAATTACAAGCATTATTAAAGTTTACTTCCACATAACGAGGCACATGGGTTCTGTCCAGGGGATTGTCTCGAATCTTTTCAAAATCTATCATGGCCCAAGGCTCGCCAGAACGATAGTGGCGATCACTCATCTCGCCTGTGTCTTCCATCTTCCAACAATAGGAACAGCCTTTAGGTCGTTCACCTGCCAGCATTTGTTGTCTCTCTTTGATCTTTTCTTCTGTGTTGTGCAGTGCTGCTGGATTTTTTGCAAGTACCTCTGCATCTATCTCATGCAATGGCGGATGATAGCAGGAATTGGTCAGCCCTGTGGGCAGGTGTAATGACACCTGATTCCACTTTGCTAGGCAAAAACTATCACTGACCTCATCTAACTGTTTTTTTGCAAAGTCTGCATCATTCTTATAATCACTTAGTTTCACGATCTTGAACTCCTTTGTTAATGTGAGGACGTTGACAAAATTTATAGAATTGACTCTCTCTTGCATCAAAATCTGCAATAGGTAATCCTAGTCTTTGTCTTAAACTGTTGCCATAAGCACCCATATCAGACTCTATATCGTACATCATTTTAGAAAATTTATCACCCATGAATTCTAAATCTCTAATTAAAGTAATATCATAATTTGTATCTAAAGTAGACATATAACAACCACATCGAGCTCCTAACATTGCCCATTTTCCGTTTTCAACATCTGCTCCTAGACTCATCCAAATTACTAATGTTTGTAAATTTATTCTAGGTATAATCTTTATAAAACTTGCCGGGTCAACTTTTTTTCCTCTGTCTAGACTCATCTTAACACCTTCTCTATATCCAGCGATAAAAGCCTGCTCTGGAGTATGATTAATATATGTTGTAGAATAAACATTGTGTAAATTTTCATGTGGTACTGTCCAACAAAAATCTATTTTTGCTTTCTCATCTACTGCATTTTCATGTGTTTTCATTCCTAAACATGTTTTCTTAGGCCATCCCACAACACCCCCATTGCCATACACCAATCCATTAATAATATTTTTTGCTCTCCATCTATGTACTGCAGCAGGATTAGTTTTGGTCCAATCCAGTGTTTGCAATAGGAATGAAGGATCTATGCGATTATCTCCATCTATAGATATAAAAAATTCTGTTTCTGCCTTGTCGGCAGCAGCTTTGTGTGCATTATCAAATCCTTTTACACCATGCACTCGTTTGGCCCATGGAACTATATTCAATAGGTCAGCATAATTTTCATCAGCATTGGGCTCTCTGTAGCTAATGAATACAAAATCTAAATCACTTATTCTGATTTTATCTGCCATGAATATAAATTTTCTTGTTTTTCTTTGTAAGAAATAGGCCAAAAAGGATTATGATTTAATAATTCATAGCCTTGTTCTTTATTCTTTTTTAATTCTGGTTCTATCACTGTTGTTGTTGTTTTTAGAATACGAATAAATTTTCCCTTTTTATATAAAAAATTTTCTTCTCCACTTTCTTGAAGTTTTTTAAAGTTTTCTAATGATATCTCTATACTATTTTCTTTATTTCCTTTGCCAATTTCTAATATTTTTTCATTTTCTACTGTGATAAAATATCTTTTTTTAGGTCTAATAGCAAATTGTTCAAGAGATTTGATTAGTTCAGACATAAATTTTTTCTAATAAATTTTTTTCATGATAATGCCATGGTCTTGTTATTCTATAACCTCCTAGGTATATTTCATTATCAACATTAAATGGACTTAAATAATTGTAAAAATTTCTATTTCCTGGTATTTGATTAATTCCGTGTTTACCATGAATAAAATTGAACCAATCATATTTTATTTTGTATTGTTGTATAGGATCTTGTAATTTGTTAGCTAATGCATAAACCACATCAGTCGATGGCACATTATCATGACAATTAATCAAAAGATTTTCTTTAACATATTCCCAATTTTTTATTATAGATCTACAAATATTAAAAAATTTATTAGCCCAAACACTCCTTCTAAAATAATGAAGACCGTTGTAAACATCTGGTAAAGAATTTTGTTGATGTAATTTCCTATAAGGTGAATCTGTTACTATGCTATCTTGATAATCCCTACAATGATAAGAAAAAATCATATCGTGTTGACACAAAAAATTCCACCACCAATCAACAGAACAAGGAAATAACATATCTGCTTCTAATTTAATAGTGTGAGTAAAAGGAGAAAGATTAAAAACTTTCCACTCGTTTCCCATTTTCCATTCAACATTTTTGCTTTCGTCGTGCTCAAGCACAACCACTTTGTCAAAAACATTGTTTGGAACTTTGGTGTTTTGATCTACAATGATGCAAACTTGATTAATTCTACAGAATTTTTTTATACTTTTACACAATTCTACACTTAGTTTTATATAATCGGTGTTAGAATTATTCTGAGCAATCCATAAAAAACCTTTAGACATTGAAAAACTCCTTATCAAAAACATGAATATCTTGATTACATATTTTTGCCCAAGATTCTTTCCAGCTGAATGTCATAGATTGTGTAGTAAGTTCTAAAACTTTTCCATGTTTTCCTATCATGTTCATTGGTGTGGGTATACTATAATCTTTAAAATTTTGTCCATACATTTGATGCAGTGCTATAGCAAATGCATAATCATTTCTATAAGGTATGTGTGCTATTCTATATAGATTTCTATAATGTTGATAATAATTTTGTATGTGTTCTATCATGCTAAAAACTTTTTCAACAAAATTATTTTTTTTAAAAATAACCACTGTTGCCCACACCAATGGTAGTAATGCTTCTCTGGTATGAAAAATATTGTTTCTTCCTGTTACGTCATGTAATTTAGTATGGAGAAGAATATCATCTGCTGCTCTACTAAGCTGTAAAAGATAATCAGACATTACAAAATAATCACAATCTATTAATATCGTAGTATCATAAGGACTATGATTATAGGCTTTCGTTCTCTCCTCATTATACCACGGGACTGTTTGATTGTTGTAACGTCTCCAATTGTTGGTATTTGGTGTTATATGTATGTTGTCTGCACCCTCAAAATGTTTATTATCACTGACTACAGTAATAGGTAGTCCTAAATGTAAGTTAACATGTGAGATACATCTCTCTGTTAATTTAGAATAAGCAGTAGTTGGTGTATCAAAACTATATATCAACACTCCTGTGGTCATGTTTAACCTTTTTTTCTAAAAGTTTGATATAATTGATGATAAGCATTAATACTTTCTTGATTGCGTTCTAATAATTTGGATAAAAATTCTGAGGAATCTTTAATTTCACAAGGATTATTGTTGCTGTCTATCATGTAAATTGTTTTATCTTGTTGATTGTGTTTTAATATGTTTACTAAATTTATTGTTTCTGCGTCAGCTCTAAATACATGATTATTATAGACCAATATCTGTCTACTTTTCATTCTTTCTAGAGCATTTTGTTTACTGACTGCGATATCATGCATAAGATCTGCAGTTTTTTTTAAAGATTCTAGATCCATAACTGAATTATACAATTAATTATGGAAAAAATCAACGATGGTAAAATTTTAAATAGAAGTGGTAGTTCTGTTAGGAGTTGCGCTGGTACTTGTGTCTTCAGTGTAAGAAGCAGCCACTTTAGCAACAGTTGGTGCTCCTAGATTAGTGGATAAACCTTCACTGTTGTTGGGATATCTCGTATTGAAAGATATTGTGGTAGGACCACATGAATTTTCTTTTATTTGGGATCTTTTACCGTCATAGTCAATGGTTCCTGCTATTCGAGGATAGTTGCCGCCTTTGGTATAACCTAAATCAGCATTTAAGAGAGAAACTCTCACAGTGATTACATTTCCATTGTTACCTCGGCCATCTCCGTGTGCTGCGTTAGTTTTGGCTTCCACTCTGATGGATACCAACCCATCATAGGAATAATCATAAGTGCCAGATGATTCATAATAATCTAATAGTGTTGAGTATTCTGTAGTAAGGTCATAATAACCCAATGTTCGACCATCCACATTGGGATTTGGTCCTGCTGCAGAGCCTGCCTGATTTGAATCACCCTCAGATGAGTCATCGTTCATGTTGCCAGAGCATGTAGAAACCGTGGCTCCAATATCAAAATTTCCTATATTATTCATTAATACTGTTACTACAGTGTCCAACCCTGTGCTGTTTTGTTGTGTGTTAGCAAAACTGATCCTTAATTTTCCTCCTGCATTAAAGAACCATCGAGCCTGATCTCCACCTGTAAAGGTATAAGTGTATTCTGCGATATGACTGGTATCCCAAACACCTGTGGTGAGAGAATTGGTAGGAGAACCTGTAGTCAATGCTGTGGCGTTGACGCAACCTCCCTGCACCGATGATGCCAACGTTTGAAGATCTGAGTTCAATGAAGCTACCACGGCGATTATTTCTCCAGCAGTCCTTTGTCTGGTGCTAACGGCTAGAGCCACATTGGTATGATTGGCAAGGTTATCCATTGCCGAGAACAGAGAATTCCACTGGGCTGCTGTGATTATTTCGCCGGTGTTCACAGCCGTGCCAAGTGTGGTTTGTCCCATACCTAGATTGCCTGTGCCCGTGCCGATTATATGGTTGATTCCATAGTTTCCCGCGGTTGTGCCATTTAGAAACGTATTGTACTGGTCTATTAATATCGTATCACCTGCTGAATAAGCCATATTTTATTTAACTCCTATTACGCACTCGCATAATTCCGTTTCTATAGAGTATTTATCGCTTAGTAAACGACCTAACACATTGAATGCTGTGCATTCCGCTAGAGCAGCTACTCTAGCAATTCCCGTTTCATCGCTTGCTACTATGCGATCTCCTGCACTGCCTGTGCCCTTTACTTTGACGTTGGCACGACCTTTGAGAGCTACCATGGGATGACTGTCGTTATTTCCAGCTTCGCTGTTCATTAAAAAAGCTGGTTTTTCTGAAATTACTCCAAATACTCTATGATCTAGATCCACTGTGCTCTTGGTTATTTCTTTTGGTCCTCCTAGTATTACCACATCGCCCGCTTCCATGTGCTGATCACCTGCATATCTCTCTGCTAAATCTGCGTATTGTGCTGATGTGGATGTGGCATGAATTATGTTAGCTCTGATATCTACTAATGTGGGAGCTGATAACGGATTGTCGCCACCGCCTGACTTGAACGCCGTCCAAGCACCTCCAGCATTGCCATAAGTTGTGGTTAGATCATCTGCAAAAGTTTCATCCCACACCCAAAATAGATCCTGTTCTGTGGGTGAGCTTGTTGACCCCCTGTTGACTTTTAATCCTGTAAAATTTGGCATGGAGACTGAAGAAGTTATTCCTGTGTTTAATTCTATTATGTTGTCTTCGACTAGTAATGTTCCTGTGCTGACCACCGTGGAAGATCCTGTCACCTGCAATTTGTTTATAATAACTGTGCCTGTTCCTCCGTCGATATACATTGCTTTGGTATCTACTCCTGCATCATTGACATAGAATTCCATGTCTCCATTGACTGTGTTACTTCTTATTTCTATATTATCTCCCACCACTGATAGGGTAAGATCTGAACCCGATCCCACATTTAATCCTGCATCATTTAATATCCAAAAAGCACCTGTTGTTGCATCATTTTCATCTGACCTAAGATAATTTGCTGCGGCCACACCATTTAATTTGTCTGAGTCCGTGGCAGTACCCACAAATTTGTTACCGCTTACTGTTGTAGATAAAGTTATGCCTTTGTATATTGTGGAGAATCCTGTGATAGCTGTTTGTGGCACAAATTGATCTGCACTAACAATGGCAACAGTGGCATCATTGGTTATCATTCGCAATATAGATTTGTTCACGCCCACGCTGTCTCTTATAGATTCTGATGATACTTGTGTTACCCCTGATCCTGCAACTGAGGTCGGACCAATCAATGTCCATGTTATTCCATTATAAACATACAATTGAGAATTGTTTGTATCGAACCACATGTCTCCAGTGTTTGAATTAGTTGGTTGTGTGGTTCCTGTGGTGCTACTGCCCACTGGTTTAAATTTACTGCCATTCCACACTTTGATTTGATTTGCCACAGTGTCGTACCATAACTGACCTTTGATCTTATTAACAGGTGCTGTATTTTTAGCAAAATTTTCTAATATTTTAACAAAGTTCTCATTTAATCGTTCACCGAACCCTGCATAACCTTTTCCAAAAAGGGCTAAATCTGTAGAAGCAATATCTACAGTACCATCTTTCAAGGTTATTAGTCTTGTTCCATCTGTTTTATTAATGGTGTACGACATTCGTTATTAGTTGCTTTCGTTGTCTCTAACGTGTACTAAAAAGCTAACATCTCCTAATAATTTAATCAATATTGCAGCTAACTCAGGAGTCAATGCTTGATCAATTTTAACCAAGTCTTGTTCTGATAATGCAATTTGATAATTAGCATTAATATAGTCTGCCACCTGTTGTTTTGTTATTGCCATTTTTATATCTCCTTATTAATTATCTTATTTTTGGACTGTAAATAGCCAGCCAATGTTTAAATTTTTCTTCTATAAAGGGTCTAGCGATAGATCCCAATACAAAACAAGCACTCTCTCCTACTATTCTAACTAGTTTTCCTAAAAGATCACTGTTGGTTCTTGCTCCTGTTTGATATGCAATCTCATTGGCTCTGGCCTGAGCAATAACTCTAATTGCTTTTATAAAAAGAGAATTAGTATTATTTCTATAATTTCTTTCCATATGCTCCACTAGTGGACAAGCCCATAACCAATAACCTATTTTGGTGTTATCACTCAAATATTGTACACTGAATTCTGTATCAATTGCAAGATCTTCCGCAGAAAATAAACTATTATTCCTTAACCAAGTGCATATGACTCTGCCATTGGTGTATTCTAATGCTTCTAACATTTCCACAGTTTTTACCACTGCAGTGCTTTTATTATTATTTCTTAAAGCATCTAAAATATCTTTAACATATCTCTCGTAGTAGCCTTTCCATATGCTTCTATCATTTTGATGTATGCCTCTGATCTGTGTTACTATTTTTTCTGCTCTTACATAATATTCTACCATTTTATCTTCATTGATATGTTCTCTGAATGCTTGTAATAGAGCAAAGTCAGACTGTGCTGCTGCATTGTCCTCATCTGGTGTAAATGGCGTTGTCTTTGTTCTAGTGGGTAGATGATATGCTAGAATTGAATTATAAAATATACAATTGTCTTCACGACTTAATAGAGTAGACACACAATGCTCTTCATCTCCATGCTCCTTACATTGGGCACAGGCCTGTCTATCATGTAGATATTGTTCAACTGATATTCCCATTATTTCACTCCTGCTATCATGTATAATAATCCAAACATTGCCCACATGGCGTAACCTATAGCTACATTTTTAGTAGGCTGGTTGGTGTGTTTAACAAATTTTCCTATAATTCTACTCACTGCGATTCCTATATTCATTATATATCTGCCTGCTCGATTGTCTTCTTTTAGCACTCCCATTTTATAAGCCATGTGCTGTGCCCATGGAGTGGCAATTCTTCTTGCCCATCTTACTGCCATTGCTTTTTGTTGAGCATTTCTTTCAGCTCTGTCTTTTATCCAGAACATACATTGTGGACCTTCGTTGCTCATCCAATCCACAACCACTCGTGCCCATTTAAGGTATCCATAATAGGCATCGGGATCTGTGTGTCTCAACCAGTGTCCAAACATCTCGTCTGCCTGATAGATCTCATCTGATAGATAGCCCAGTTCATGAAGTTTAGTACAGATAATAGAACATCCACCACCGCCTCCTCCTCCACTTGTGCCTCCTGAACCTGGTGTTCCTGAAGAAGGATTACCTGTGTTGTCTCCAAATCCTGCAGCAGAGCTTAAGAAAAATATTCCTGAATTGAATATTGCTTTCCATACTCCGTTTATTTTGATATAGGCTCCTGTGATATCTTTCCACACGCCATTTTTTTTAAATTTCATTGCTGAGATAGTCTTCCAAGCATTGCTAACCTTAACTTTTGATTCCACACTGATGTTAAATATTAATATTGCAAGACCATTGCCGCCTGCAGAACCTGATGTTCCGCCTATTGCTATATCTGATTGATAATAGCCCGAACCTGTGTATGGTGTTGTGCCTGAACCGTTGTTCTGTGATCCACCGCCTGGCACTAGATTTGATCCTGCATATCCTCCAGTGGCTCCATCATCTCCTCCTGGTCCATTGCCGCTTCTTCCTCCATCCGCTCCACCGCCCCCTGCTCCTGCTCCTGCTCCATCTCCCGAGTGGTCTGCTCCGTTTTCTCCCAGTGTGCCTGGTACGGCTAATGTGGGATCATTACTGTTAATTCCATCTGTTCCCACACTGTTTAATCCGTCTCCTCCACCGCCACCTCCGCCTCCGGCTATGGCCATATCTACGGCTCCAATTCTTATTACTGTTGCTGCTCCACCGCCCCCACCCGATCCCGACGATCCCGAAGGTCCTGAATTTCCACCTACACCACCCGAATATCCTGTCAATCCTCTACCATTGCTTTTTCCGCCAGCTCCTCCGCCAACCCCCAATGTTAAAGTTGATCCCACATGAGATGTAAGGTCAATCACTCCTGAAACATGATGTCCTGCTGCTCCAGATCTACCCGAGCCTGCTCGGTCACCTGTTCCGCCTCCACCACCACCACCCCATATATAGAAAGTTACTGAAGATGCTCCAGCTGGAATTGTGACCTGCTGAGTTGTGCCTGTGTATGTAAATGTTTTAGTAATAGTTGGCATGATAATTATGCCTCCCTAACGAACCAAAGATCCCCGTCTGCACCTTGACCACTAGTTGGGGCCACGGTCTCAACATATCTGTTGCCGGCAACAGTGTTACCTGTAGAACCAGCATCAGGTGTAATACTACTACCTCCCCATCTCTTGATAGATTCTGCTACTTGTCCTGTGGTAGGAACATTTAAATTTGATGTGTCTGATGTAGAAATATTTGAACCCACAGAACCTAGAGTTAAACTTGTAACTTTAACATTTCCTGCAACTGTGGTTTTTAAAACTTTTTCTTTATTTGCATCGCCGTCTGTGACAGCATCGGCCAATCTAATTATTTGAGAATAAGAAGCATTGCTGCCAGCTGACCAGTAACTATTAGAAACTGACCAAAATAATCTAGCGTCATCGGTCAACGAGTCTGTTTCTGCTATGATACCAGCATCTACTTGTGAATTGCCTGTGTTAAGTTTTATAAATGCATCATCAACTATGTTAATATTACTTGTGGTGTTGGCATATTCTCCAGACACACTTAAATTTCCTGTAATTTTTACATTGCCGGTAATTTCTAAAGGAACTGTTGGGGAATCTGTCCATATTCCTAAATAAGAATTAGACGCATCAATTTTAATAGCATTTGTTGGAACTCCCCCATCATTTATCGATACAGATAAATCTCCATCTTCGCTAGCATTAGCTATGGTTGCATCGATTCCCGACACTGATAATCTTAAATCTGATCCTGTGCCTAATATTAATCCGTTGTCAGTTGCAATTGTTATTGCACCTTGTGTAGTTTGTGCAACATCTTTTCTCATGAAATTTTTACCAGCGATTAGATCTCCTGAATTACTATAACTTGAAGATGTGTCTAATTGAGTAGCTGCTGTTGTGGTTCCAACAAATTGAGCACCGATAACAGAGTTTAAAGTTATTCCTGCATAAATTGTGGCAAATCCCGTTATCGGTGCTCCTGGTGTAAATCCATTTGCACTTAATATTGCAACTCTTGTGTTGCCTGAATACATGGAAGCAATCACTCTACTAATTGCTGAATTATCATTAATGGTTTCTATTTTGAAACCCGATGTTGTTTGTCCTTTGGAATAAACCGGTCCTACTAATTGCCAGCCTGATCCTGTATATAGATATAATTGGTCATCGTCGGTGTCTGCCCATAGATCTCCCGCGGAAGGAGATGTGGGCTGTGTAGCCTGTGCCTTGGCCCCACCTGTGGGTTTAAATGATGTGCCATCATATACTTTTAATTGATTGGTTGCTGTATCAAACCAAATTTCTCCTCTTAATGGTGCTGTTGGCTGAGCACTTGATGCTGAATTTTCTAATAATTTGATTAAATCTTCTATTAATATTTCTCCGTACCCTGAGTAACCTTTACCAAAAAGCGTCAGCGTTGTGGTGTTATCTAAAGCATTATCTGCAATAGTTACTATCGGTGTTCCGTCTGTTTTTTGAACTACGTATGGCATACTCTGTATTTATACGAACACTGTCTTTTAGTTTATGTGACTATATTAGTCCAGCAATCACTTGCTGTCGCCCATATATAAATGTATAATATTACTATGGATAAAATAGACTCTGTACACATAGAATTAACCAGTCGTTGCAACGCTAAATGTCCTATGTGTTCTAGAACCAATAACCCTATTATACTGGATAATCAGTCAGAGATCTCCTTCGAAAATTTTAAAAAATTCTTCACATCCGACTTTATTTCTCAACTAAAAAAAATTAAATTTTGTGGCAATTTTGGGGATCCTGCTGTGGCTAAAGATCTCATAAAAATACATGAATATGTGCTAGAATCAAATCCTGATATCATGATAACACTCAGCACCAATGGGGGTATAAGGAGCAAAGAATTTTGGCAAGAGCTGGGAGAAATTTATAGTAAGACTCCTAATTCTTTTGTGGAATTTCATATCGATGGATTAGAAGATACTAATCATCTATATCGTATCGGAGTAAAATGGAATAAACTAATGGACAATGCTCGAGCATTTATAAAGACAGGTGCCAATGCCAAATGGTTCTTTATACCTTTCTTCCACAACGAACATCAGGTAGAAGAAGCTGAACAAATTGCCAAAGAGATGGGCTTCTCTGATTTTGTTTTAAAAATATCTGCTCGATTTAAAGATTTTAAAAAACCTTTCCTGTATCAAGACGAGAACAATGCAAAGAAATCAATCTATCCTCCCACAGCAGATAGATTTAACATAGAGCACATGCAACATCGCGGACCGTTGATCTGTCTTCATAAACACAGAAAAGAGATTTATGTGGATTCGTGGGGTAGATTGTTCCCTTGCTGTTGGACTGCATCAAAGTTTTATAAATCAAACAACTGGAAAATACACAAAGATAAATACACTATATCATTGCATCATAGAGGTATTTTTGAAATATTAAATGACGAAGTGTTCAATGATTGGTTAAAAACAATGTACGAAGACCTAGGATCTATATGTCATCAAAGATGCACAGGATCACAGGTTCACGTGATTGAATCAAGAGGAATAAAGATACCACAAAAAACACTGTGGCATTACACAGAAGGAGAAGTTAATAATGGATAGTTCTTATACTTTAGGAAAAAATAAAAAATTATTTGAGCTTGCAGAATTTCCTGCAATTAATCCTGGAGATAAAGTTGGTATACTTTATACGGGAGGAATAAAATCATCATTGGTTGCTAGAATCGCTAAACAGATATATGGCATAGATAACATAGTATTCTTATTGATTACCATGGAACAATTTTCTAATTTTAAAAATAATAAGAAAAAATTAGCTTGTACTAAAAGAAATTTTGAAAATGGTATAAAAAGAATAGAAGGAAAACATACGTTCGATATTAATAATAAAATGTTCAATCGTTATGAACCAACTGCTTCTTATGCTATTAAAAAATTACTTTCTAAATTTAATACATTGAAATACGTTTTTTCTGGACACAGTAATATACACGAAGAGTCTATCAATATGTTAACCGATGCTGGTTGGGAGCAAGGACTTGTTACAAAAGGACAATTGCCAGAATATTTAAAAAACAATTCAAAAAAATATAAAGAGTTAAGCTATTACGTAGAAAACTTGGATTGTCCAATTTATTTCACAAGTGATGCTGAAAGTTTTGAATTTATAAAAAATGATTATCTTGGTAATGTAAGACCTTTACGTAATTTAGAATTTCATGAAATAATGGAATTGTATAACAAAATAGATACAAAAAACGAATTAAAAGAAACTACCTCGTGTGATGCCAACGAGAATGATATACATTGTGGTAAATGTAAAAATTGCGTGCAAAGAAAGTATGCTTTTTCCAAATCAGGAGTAAAAGATTCCACAAAATATTCTTTTAATTCTTAAACCAAACTGTTATAATAAAGTCATGAACATATTGTGTGTTAAGTGGGGAGACAAGTATTCTGCTGAATACGTTAATAAATTGTATTCCATGTTATTAAAGAATTCTTGTGGGAAATCTATTAATTTCTATTGTTATACTGATAATCCCAAAGGTATTAAAAAAGAAATTAATATAGTAAAAATTGAAACTGATCTTACACATTGGTGGTTAAAGTTAGATCTTTTAAAATTATTCGACACAGGAGAGAATATATTATTTGATCTTGATCTAGTAATACTCAATCCTTTAGAACGTTTATTCTCAATAAAAACAAGAACACTCTCTGTTCTGTACTCTCAATGGAAAGAAGGATATGTTTCACCCAGGGCCACTGAACGATTTCCAACACTGTACAATTCTTCCATAATGAAATGGGAAGGTACGCAAGGACACGAAGTTTATAATTATTTCCAAAAGAACAAAGAAGTAATATTGTTCAAATATCAAGGCATAGATAGATATCTTTTTAATGAGCCTGTACAGGTTGATTTATTACCCACATCTATTGCTTATTCTTACTGGCAAGGAGTCAGATTTAACAAAGATACCACACCCGAAAAATTAAGGAATGATTACGAAGTTTGTATACTTAATCATGGCAGTAAGCAACAAGAAATTGATTCTTGGGTCAAAGATTATTGGATAGAATAATGTATTTTGAATTAGAACGAGATGGTGTAAGATTTTTAATCTCAGACAAAACATTTCCAGAGTTTGAATATCTGCAAACGTTAGCAAAGAATTTAGATGCTAAAAAAGCAATAAAAGACAGCAGCGATGAATATTTTATGTGTGCTCTCATTGATGAAGAACCAGCATACTCCGCTACTGCTGTGAATGGTGGAAAATATCCCTCGAACATACTGAGATGTTGCACCAAAATTTTTGCTCATCCTAAGTTTACTAAAAAAACACCTATATCTTTTTTTAAAAAAATGTATCTAACCACGTGTAATATATTAATAGACAGCGACATAGAAGGTTTAAAAAAATACGATTTTTATTTTATATCTAGGAATCCGGGAGAAACCATAAACAAACCATTGTTTCCAAAACAACCTGGATGGATCAATGATGACAATAATTTATATCTAGTGGGTAAAAATCCAGAAGAGGCCTATAGTTGGAGATACATTTATTATAAGGGCAATATTGAACATTTTAAACAACCTAAAATGACCATGGCTGAATATAAAGAAAAATTTAAACAATATATGTTTAATCGAGATTGGACCGGTCCAGCCAAAGAAAACAGTATTCATCTGTTTAAAAAATATGCAGCACCTAAAAGAGTATTAGAAATAGGCACTTTTGAAGGACGGTATTCTTTGTGGTTGGCTGACAATTATAAAGATATAGAAATACACACCATAGATCCATTTGATGCTGGTGTATATGGTATCGATGAAACTTATTTTGAACAAATAGAAAAGAATTGGCGTGAAAATTTATCATTATGCAAAGATAAAAATAGTATACATTTTTATAAAGATACGTCTCTTAATGTGTTGGTAGATTTACTTTCTAAAAAAGAAAAATTTGATTTTATTTACATCGATGGACATCATATGGCATCTGCTGTGCTGGAAGATTTGGTATTATCATTTAATCTATTGAATGCCAACGGTATTATATTGATTGATGATGCTGCTGGATGGAAATTTAAAAATTACGTTACAAATGAGATCAGCGACGATATCACACTAACTCCTAGACCGGCTGTGGATGCTTTTATTAATACAAACTGGCACAGAATAGAAGTTCTAGAATTACCTAGAAGTAATCAAGTAGCAATAAGAAAAATTAAATGAAGATAATAGCTGTTAGAATAGGTGATAGATATGGTCCTGAATATGAGAAGTATTTAGAATCTAAGTTGCCCGAGTATGAGTTTCATTGGATTAGAGAAGCCATGGCAGATAATATTAAACTGCAATGGAATAAAATGCATGGCATGACACTGGAGCAAGATGAACCTGTTTGTGTTATAGATATAGATATATTATTAATTAACGATTATAAAAAAATATTTGAATATCCCCTACAACCTGGAGAATTTCTAGCAGCACCTGGTTGGTGGAGAGATCTTAAAGGTGAAGAAAAAGAGAGATTCACCATTAATGGTGGATTCTACAAATACTATCCTCGTGATTGTCATTACATATATGAAAAGTTTATGAGCCAACCCGAGCATTGGCAAAAAAAATACATTGAAGAAGGCTACACATCTGGTCCTGTTAATGGAGAACAGCATTTTATAGAAGATTCTGTGAGAGAACAATTAAAACTCATAACACTGCCCAAAGCATGGTTTTGTAGGATGGAAGCTCGAGAAAGACCGTTTGCTCGACACACTTTAACAATGTTAAATCGTCGTTATCAAGAAGTTACTGGTAATCCTTATATGTTCTTGGGAAATGAATTTTATCCTGAAATTAAATTTATTCATTTTACCCACATGGATAATCATCCGCATGATTGGGCAAAATATAATCTATTCGTATAGAAATTTTCCAGCAATATACAGAGATTCTAAAGGAGTTTTTGCTTCTCTAAGTTTTTTCTTTAACTCTGTGTTAGTGGATTGAGTTACTGCTGATAGATCAAATATTTTTAGTTTAGTATTGAATAACAACTCCATGCCTGCTTCTCCTTCTGGAGGATTGAATAAATGATCAATAACGAGTTTGTCTTGAGGATTGGTTGCTGTGGGATCGTATATCAACCCATATTTTTCAGCAACATCTTTAACTATTAATTCCCAACTTTTTGCTGCGTGTTTGCGTTTTTGATCAGTCATTGTGGAAATTTCGTCTGTAGTAAAAGTTTCTAAAAGTTTTACATACATTTTATTATGTAGATCTGTTGTTATAGCAATTTCATGATGTTGTTTAGACAATTCATCATACCATATGGCCAATATCAAGTCTTTCTTACTACTAGCGAAGACAGCGTTGATAAATTTTCCATTTTTTAATATCATTATTCTGCTCTCACTTTTAGTGTGTATACATTGATCACTTGTGCTGATCCATCTGGAAACTCTTGTGCCCTGTAATCATCTGCTCCCACAAAAAGAGTTTGATAATTTCCCGCTCCGTCTAATCGACTGTCGGTCATCGCAGATCCGCAAACATTGCCTGTGCCGCTGCCATTTATACCCCATGCATATCTTATTTTGTAACCAGTCTCATTTTGTGCTAGATATCGTACCACCGAAGAAAGCACAGTATCCATTGCTGTAGTTGTGGGTGTTTCTATATTAGTTAATGCAGTAAGTCTAACTGGTACCGTGTATGCTGTAGAAATAGAATCTCTTTTGTGCAAATAATAATTTTGTATAGTTATTGGTTGATCTTGTGTTTCTGTTATACCTCCAGCAGAATATTGTGTTGGGTCTGCTCTGGTGTCCGAATATATTGGAACTATGGTGCTACCATCTGGCCCTGGCACCACAGTGTAATCTGTTATACTACTTGAACTAGAGACTGTGTAAACAACTCCTCCACCTATTAATGATTCTGAGAATACTGTTGATCCATCAGATGTTATCCATCCACTATTAAAAACATCATATGCGAATGTATCATACATGTCTTGTAATGTCATTGATTTTACATTGCCATCTGCTGTGTAATAAGCAGGAAATGTGATAAAATTTACACTGCCTGGTTCAATATCTGAGGCAACTGTTTGATTAATTTTAGAATTAGATACTGTGACGATCGATGGTTCCTCTGTTTCGTTTTCTGTAGGAGTTGCCGACACACTGATATTTGCTGCTCCAGCTTGTAGTCTTGTATCGTTGATTGCTCCTAGACTGCCGCCAGACGATACCACTGATAGTTCTACCGATGGATTTTGCACATATAACCAAAACATTCTGGCTTTGATCTGTGCGATCTGTGCGTCAGACATCTCTCTAAGATTTCCGCTGTCATAATATAGTGGTTTACGAACTGCCATATTTTATACTTTTGTTATATTATAAATGTGTTTGGAAACAATGTCAATTAAAACAATGATTTTCATTGTGTATTAGACGCCTGCGCCGTAGATTGTTTTTAAAACAGTACCGCTAGAATTTAATATTTGTAAAGTCACTGTTGAAGCCAACATCGATGATGTAACTGTGCCTGTATCTCCCGTGGTTATTACTGTACCTGATCTATTTGGTAAAGTTATTGTTCTATCTGCTGTGGGATTATCAACTGACAAAACAGTTTCGTAGTCATCATTTGATGATCCTTCAAAACTGATATATCCATTGGTCAATACGTTGATTGCTGAAGAATGTAATACTCCTGTGATTTCTGTGGCTGTCAATGCTGTGGCATTTACTGTGCCAGCAACGTCTAATTTTGTGGTTGGATTGATTGTGCCTATACCTACCCTAGAAGTTGATCCATCAATGGTTATAACACTCACTCCTGGAATACCACCGTCGTTAACTTTAAAAGTTATATCTCCATCTGTGACAAAATTCTGTATTACTGCTCCAGATCCATCTACTTGCAATTTTAAATCACTATCAATTCCTACGGTTATACCCGAATCATTGACCACACTAAATGTTCCTGTGGTGGTTTCGTCTATGTCTGCTTTTAAAAAATCAGTAGCTGAAATTCCTCCTAATTTATCTGCGTCTGTCGCTGTTCCGGCAAATTTTAAACCAGCTATGGCTGTTGAAAGAGTTATACCTTTTGTAATATTTGCAAATCCTATTATACCTATTTTAGGAGTAAATGAATCTTCACTGATTATTGCTATTCTACTTCCATCATTATACCACGAAGTTATGTTTTGATTGACATCGGTAGCGTCTGCTATAGTTTCAAAAATAAAACCATTTTGGGCTCCATCTTCAGATGTTGCTGGAGGACCTACTAATACGTTGTTAGCACCATTATTAAAATATAATTGTTGAGTGTTGGAATCAATCCATAAATCTCCAGCAATTAAACCACCTGGTGTTACACTAGTATAACTAACTCCGCTCGATGGTTGAAATGATGTTCCTGTGTAAACTTTTAATCTATTACTTGATTCATCATACCAAAGCTGTCCTTTAATAGGTTTCGTAGGAGCTGTGGTATTAGAAAAATTTTCTAATAGATTTAAAAAATTTTCTGCTATGACTTCTCCATATCCTGCATAACCTTTTCCTACAAATGACACATCGGTTTGTGTGTTAAGAATGGAATCTTGTACAATGTATTGATTGGGAGATGCTGCGGGATTAGTTTTATTAACAGTGTATGGCATTTATATTATTCCGTAAATGTTGTTAATGATTGTATCCTTAATGTATAATCAATTTGTATTAATCTGTTTAAACTTTTTTGTACAGGATGGAATATTACATGTGTTATCAATTTATTGCTGTCGCCATCTTCTGTACCTTCCCATGATACTAAACCTAATTCATCAAATACATAATCATCATTAAAATTAGTTGTGTTATCAAAAGCCTCTTGTCCTGTGGGTTCACCGTAGTCTAATGTACAAGTAACTACAATGTCTGTGTATTTGTTACCAGCTGTGTGTCTAACTTCCATTTTGTTTCTAGTGGTGTCTTTATTAGATGCAGAGTTGTCATCTACTACTTTATAATAAGTTTTATTATATAATGTAGCATTTGTTCCTGTGGTATTTGGTGTTAGGTAGGTTATAACTCCTGTGGGGTCTACAGATGTTCCTCCATTGCCGAATGACATCTCATGTATAAATCCTGTGCTTTTGTTTGCAAGACTGTTGGCGAGTGCTATACTCATGTTCTCATAATGTATTGCATTTCTTTTGTCCACAATAACTTCTCCTGTGGCAGGATCCCATATCTTGATATGACCCTCAACTTTGATACCGCTATTGTCCTGGGGCTTCTTTTCTTCTTT
>Ga0209400_1000562_pt1 | contig 32155 bp, 51 predicted proteins | sample M_130807_EF_Meta_FD_187313 | JGI IMG/M metagenome (GOLD analysis project Ga0209400, IMG submission 187313) | Freshwater microbial communities from Lake Montjoie, Canada to study carbon cycling - M_130807_EF_MetaG (SPAdes) (version 2) | ecosystem: Environmental > Aquatic > Freshwater > Lake... | reverse complement strand
GATTGGGTCAATTATGTCATTTAACTCAGAAATAATTCTTTTTAATTCAGAAGTTAAATTAGACACTTTAGATCCATCGACATAAATTTTCATATCTTCAGTCCATTTAATTGGTGTTGATCTTTTACCTGTATACTCGGTATTCAATACGATGGTGTTGAAATATTCAATTGCTTCTTGAGAATGACTTACTTTATTTGGTTTTGAGTTTTCTTCTGAAGTTTCAGATGACATATTAGATCCACCACCGTTATTTGTGTTTTCAGAGGTTTCGTCATTCTTATTAACTAATAAGTGAGCTAATTCTTTTTCTGGATCATAATCAGGTAAATCGTCATTTTTCATTGAGAAGATCAAAATGAAAAATAATGCGATTGATACTAAACTAACAGTGATTTTTAAAAGTGGTGTTTTCATAGATGTTTTTATTTGTTTATTTCTACAAATATAGTAGTTTTATCTATTACACCAAAATTTTTTTAAACTTTTTTTAAATTATTTTTCTGTTGAAGGTTTTGGAGTATCTGAATCTCCCATTCCGATTTTTGATTTAACGTTATTCATAACATCTTTATCAACTTTAAGGTTTTTAGTGATGTCCGAAGCTTTAGGAGCGTTTGCCGCAGATTTAAATACGGTCATATCAATACCTCCTGTAAATTCTTTAACCAATGGACAAACTATATTCACCAATTTTTTTTGTAGTTTAAGATATAAATTAGTTTTTGTTGCTGCCTCAACCAAAAGTTCTTTAAGCGCTATGTGTATTAAACTATCAAAACCAGCACTTTTTCTCCATTGATCGATAAATGCCTCGATTAATGCTTTTGCCAATTGTGATGTTAAATAGTCACAGTCCGTTAATAATTTATGGTAATTTCTAAAAGGAACGTTTGCCAACAAATTTTTAATAGCCAAAGAGATATATGAATCCGTTGGTATTCCTAATCTACCAACTAAGTATTCGAATAATTGACCTTTGATTGTTTGTGTTGCCGCAGTTCCAAAGTTACCTAAAATAAACTTACCAATATCCCATAATTGTTCCTCAACCAATAGTTGATCATAACCATTTTCAACCAATCTTAGTTTTTCATAAACTAAGTCTAAATATAAATTATCGATACTTTTCATATTAAAATTTAAAAATTCTTTTAAACTCTTCATTCAGGGCTTTTGAAACTCTTTTGTCAATCGATTCTTTAATTGAATAGTCTTTTTGAGGTGTTGATGATTTTGCAGTAATACCTCTATCAAGCGCCGCTTTTATTGATCCTAAACCAAATTTTCCAGTCCCATCGGTTAATAAATCGTCGAATTCGTCTCTTAGTCCTAACGCACCTCCTACAAATTTTAAATTTTGACACTGTAATGCCAAATACTTATTTTTAAGTAGGTTTTTATAACATTCCGCACCGGCACCACCTTTTGTTTTTGAACATGTGGTTAAAAGTTTTATAACCGATCTACAACTTTCTTTATCAGGTGTCGGAAAAGTTCCTTTTTCTAGAAAAACTTTAGTATCTGGTGACTTTGTCGCCGCGGCTTGTAAAGACGGGTAGTAAATGACTAGATCCTTCAATAATATACCATAATTTCTTTCTGGAGAATCGTAAGGCAAATCTCTCTCAATTCTTGTAAATCCTTGTCCAGATAATGCCATATCTACGTCTTCTAACACATTCGCATTTACATTTTGTAAAGAAGTTTGAACCCAAACATATCCTGTTCCTTTATATCCTGGTATGATGTCGCTATAAGGTTTTTTTGTCCACTCACCCATATTACCCGTTGGTTCATATTCTGCGGTTGTGTCTGCATTAGTTTTGATATAATCATCTAATATTCTTTTTTGTTCAGGTGTTAAAGTATCTTTACCTAGTTGTGACAATTCTTGAATTGCATCACAATCCGATCCCCATCCTTTGTTGTATTTTGTTGGTTTAGATCCGGCTTTAAATGCGTATGATAAAAATTGTTTTTTCCCCATAGGAGATTCTTGATCTTTCACACCAAAAAATACTAATCCCAAACCATCTTCTCTTAAAGGTGTTGAGATATAAGCAACTTTATCTAAACCCGCTAATTCAGGTATTTTTGATATTTCAGAACTTGGGAAATCTTTAATAGTTCTACCCTTTACTAATGCAGAAAAAGTAGGACATGAATTTATACCTTTTTGTAAAATATCATACTGGTCATTATAATTTAAACCTAATGTTTTGGTTTCATCAGCTTCTTTAAGAAGTTTTCTTATCATTCTATCGATATCCATAATAGTTTTTTTTCTTTTTTATATAATATAAATATACCGTAACAAGTAAAATTATAAAAGTGTATTTGCTTTACCTCTTGTTATTTTGTAAAGATCTTTCCATTTGGCTTTATAATCAATTTGGTTTGCAACACTTCTTGTTAATCCTGTCTCCCATTTTGTGACCGTAGGGTATGTAGTTCCTCCACCACCTCCACCAGCAGCAGCGGCATCCTGTTCACCTAATTCTTTTTCTTCACCACTATTTATGGTAAATCTTTTTAATAAATAAATTATTTCGTCTAAGTCCATTTTTTTTATAAATACCTTTGTAGAATGAAAAAAAAAGATATATATTTGTTAAAACAATAAAGATTATGAAAAACCTATTTTATTTTATCATTTCAGTTCTAATACTTTCCTCTTGTGTTAAATACGGAGAGCCAGTTTCGTTAAGTTTAAGTGGTGAATATCGAATTGATAAAATTACCTACGAAAATAAAGACAACTCAAATTTAAATCAGGTTTTTTACCCTGGTGATCTTTATGTTAATGAAAGTGAAACCAAACCTTTAGACACAATTGCAGTTGGTTTTACAAGACTTGCATTAGATTATGCGGTTATTTACTTTGATCCAATCGATGACCCATCAACAGGATCAACAACATGGACAAAACAATACACATACATGGTTCAAGGACACAATAATGTCTATGATTTAGGGTATATTAGCTTCAACTACAATGGAACAAAAAGAGTTTGGAAAATAATTGATGATGGAATGGAGAGTTTGGTTATTCGAACTTCAGGAAGTTACGATTATGGAAATAATAGTAGTGGTGAAACTACAACAATGTTTTTAACCCGAGTTGGTCCTTAAATCAACTCGGGCTTTGGTAGTTTTTCTGGTTTAACAATGTAATACTCATTTAAAAATTCCATCAAGTTATCTTCATCGATACTTGCAGACTCATTCCAAAAAAAGTTTTCATCGTCATCTTCATCATCATCATCAAACTCAAAACTTTCTAAAACTAAATCATATCCGAAATCATCAACTTCAAGTAAGTCTATGTTATCAATTCTTACTTCTTCTTCTGAATCTATTGTCAATCTAAATTGAACCTCTAAAATATTGGTGTCTTCGTGTAGGAAATAAAAAATTATTTCTTGAACTTCCATTTTAATTATACTTTTTAAACCTTTTGAACATGTCTAAAGATTCTTGAAGTTGTGAATAAAATTCGGGAAGGTCTTCTTCGTCAACATTTGAAATTATTTCTTCATTGTCAACTTCTTCAAAATCTTCCTCCATTTCAATAAATGGATCATCTTGCTCTGAATCTTTAAAATCATCGTCAAAAGTTTCGTTAATCTCTTCTGAGGAGTAATCTTCCAATTGGTCGATATCGTATTCATATTGGCCCTCATTTTGTTTCATGTCGTCCGCATAATTTCCGAAAGATTCATAATCAAACTCTTCTTCATTTGGTGAAGGATATACATCGTGCATAAATTGTGTATTTCTGTCTTCAGTGTCCATATAGGAATCAATATCTACTGTTCCGTTTTTTAAATCATATGGACCATCACCAATTCTATCTAATGGAGATTCATTTATATTAATATTTGTATATTGTTTTACATTTCCTTTGTTAGAAACCGTTATTCCATTTTTATCGTTCGCATAATCCTGAACATATAATGGATATTGGTTACTTTCTTGATTATATTTTGTCACATAACCATCATAAAGAGATTTATGTTGATCTAAAATATTAGATTTTTCTTCTTTTGTCATTTTGAAAAAATATGCATTCATAGTTTCTTTTTTTTAATAAATATTTCAGTTAGGTCAAATATTTTAAAAAATAGTATTAAAGTAATTTATAATGATATTTATTTTATGAATATAACACTATTGAAATGAAATTAATTTTATCTGAATCACAATATATTAATCTGTTAAAAGAGGAAAAGGAAGAAGAAATATCTCAAACATTTTCCAATTCAAAAGACATAGCGAAGAAAATTGTAAGAGACGTAAAAAAACAACACGGAATTGATTTTACTTTTGCTTTAACTTGGGGTTCGGTTATTGGTGGTTTTGTTGGTCCTGTTTATAGATATATGGAAGGAACTTATACTAACTTGACTGAATATGAAATATCTTTAATTTGTTTTGGTATAATGTTAACTTTCTTTTCTGAAAACAAAGAAAAATTAAAAAAAGTTTTAGAATTAATAAAAGAAAAAAAACTTGTAACTTTTTTCGATAGAGCTTTATTAAAAAGTTACGATCTAAGGGATGCATTCTTTGGGTTTTTAGAAAGTCTGAACATGACCTTTTCTAAAGTCTCTAATATGTTGGCATACACTTTTTTAGTTCCTTTAGTTCCATTAGTTAAAAATTTGGCAGATATGGATTTATCTACTGAACAAATGGAACTAGTTGTTATGGGAATAACTCACTATACGGGTGGTATAATATCGGCAAAGATAATATCTGAACTTTTAGAAAAAATGATTAAAAGATTTAGATCTTAGAATTACGATCTAAAATCATTTGAATAATCTCCTCTTGTTCTTCTTTATTTAAATTGTGAATTTCTGTGTGGGTTGAAAACCAATTTCTAACTAATGTTTCAAATGGTCTTTTGGTTATATTTTTCATTCTTCTAAATCCAGCAACTTGTGCGTCAACTTCTTTTGAGTCAGAATAATATTCAAATGGTGGCAATTCTTCTTCATCACTAAAATAAAACATACCGGTTTCTTTCTGATATAGATGTCTCATTTCATGAGCAATCACTTCATTTAACTCACCAACCAAATCATATAACATAGTTGTTTTATTTCTTGGGTTATAAACTATTTTAACTTCAATAACATTTTCGTTTCTTGCAAAATATGCGTTTACCAAAAAATTATCTAAATCAGAAAGTTCTTCTATTGTAAGTTCAACCGAAACTGAAGTTTTGGGTGAAAAATATTCCATATGTTCTTCATCGTTGTTTGGTAAATCTTCAGGTAAATAAAATTCACCCTCATCGTTAGATTTAAAAACAGTGATTATATCTCTTACAATTTGTCTTATAAGTTTAGTCTCTTCTGATTTTTCTATTAATAAAAGTTTTTTAATCTCGATCATATTGATAAATATTTCTTTATGTTGTATTATTAGTTTAAATAAAAAGTAATTTAAGTATATGAAAAAAAAGTTTGATTTTGACAACATTACGTTGATCCCAAGTTATAGTTATGTGAATAGTAGAAGTGAGTGTGATACAACTCTAAAATTTGGTCATTTGTATTTTAAATTACCAATCGTTCCTTCTAACATGGAAAGTATTATTGATTCAAACTTGGCAATCAACTTAGCCAAAAACGGATATTTTTATATCATGCACAGGTTCAACGTAAACCCTATTGAATTTACAAATCAAATGCATGATCTTGGTTTATACTCTTCAGTGTCTATTGGTGTTAATCAAGATTCTTACGAATATATTGATCAATTTGTAGAATTAGGTCTTTGTCCTGAATACATCACAATTGATATATCACATGGTCATTGTGTGAAGATGAAAAAAATGGTAAAATACATCAAAGAAAATTTACCAAATACATTTTTAATTGGTGGAAATGTTTCTACACCAGATGCGGTGGAGGACTTACAAAAGTGGGGTTGTGATGCAATCAAATGTGGTATTGGTGGTGGATCAGTATGCACAACATACCATTCGACAGGTTTCGGAAATAGGGGGTGGCAAGCAAATATGATTTTAGATTGTTCTAAAGTTGCCAAAGTTCCGATCATTGCCGATGGTTCTATTAAAGAACACTCGGACATTGTAAAAAGTTTAGTTTTAGGGGCGACTATGGTTATGGTTGGTGGAATGTTGTCAGGATACCAAGAGTCACCAGGAGAGAAGGTTAAAAACTTAGTGGACGGTCTGTGGTATACGGAATTCTGGGGAAGTGCTTCATCATCACAATCCGGAAAAACAAATAGAATTGAGGGAATTAAAAAATTAGTTCCATTCAAGGATCATTCAATATTTACTAAACTAACTCAAATTGAGGAATCTTTACAAAGTGCTATATCATATGCTGGTGGAAATCCGGCAAATTTAGATTCACTAACTGTAGTTGAGTATTGTGTTAAATTAAACTAATATTACCAAGTTCTACAAGCCCAATATCTGGCTTTCCATCTTGGTCCAGGATTGTCACAATTGTGTCTTGCTCTAAAAGATTTTCTTCTTGCGGGATTATTCTTCTTTATAACCATTCTTTTTCCTTTAGCTGATTTACCACCAAAACCAAAGTTTACTTTGACAACATTTCCTTTGTCGTTTTTAACATAAACTTTGAATTTTTTAATGTCTCCCTGCATAATTTTTCCAAGTTTAACATCTCTTCCTTTGTATTTAGCCTCAGATAAGAAATTCTGATCTTCCACAGGTATTTCTAAATATATTATTTGACCATTCTCTAAAATAACTTTTTTACCAAGATCAGACTCTACAATTTTTTTATCTTCATCATTAAGTTCGATAAGATTTCTTTTATATAGATTTCTAACTTCATTAATTAAATTAACAAAAGATTTAGAATAAATTTTAAACACATTTTCACAAAGAGGTATTTTTTTATCCAAGTGATATTTCAGTTGATCTGACACAGACACCGATTCTTTCAACATCATAGGGTGATTGGCATACTCATTCAAAACCCTTTTAATTACATTTTCTAAAATTCTCATACTTAATGATATTTATTAGTATAAATATTAAAACTATTTCAAATTTTATAGATTATGAAAATAAAAAAATTAACAGAAAGAGATATTAACAAAATTGTTAGATCTGTCCTTAGTGAAGAAGAAATGTCTTCAAATTCAAAAAAGAAAGACAAAAAGCCAAAATGTATTCCTGAAAACGTAATTCCGTTGGATGAAATTGTTGGTGGATCTTCAGAGTATTCAAAATATACACCAGGAATCACTAAAAGAATTTCAGGTGTTAACTCAATGGTTGATACATTGGGTATTTTGAATAATCTTAGATTGTTTAAAGATATTAAAGATGGTGGATCTCATTTGGCTTATGAAATGATGAATCATTTAAACAGATTTAGAAATAAAAATTTCTATGATGAGACTACAGGTGATTGTCATAAGGCTATGGATAAGATAATTGAGTTATATAAAGAAAATGAACACGGAACGGAACTTGTTAAGGATATTGAGAAGGTATTGAACTTACAAACTAAAGACGATGAATATACCCCATCTCCAAGAGCGAAAGAATATCTAAAACAATCAATAAACTTAGTTAAAGGTCTTTAATACATGACAAAACTAAAAAAAATAACAAGTAGTTACTGGAAACCAACCCCAAAAAAGTGGAGAAAGTTGGGTGATACGTTTTTAGCGGTCTCTTCAGTGTTAGCAATTGGTGGTTTATGGCAGTTTGACAACCTAAAAGACATATTTACCGCTTTCGAGATCAAATCAATGATAGTTACTTCTATTGCACTTGGTGCATTAGGTAAGTTTTTAACTAACTTCTTTAAGGAAGAAACCCCTGAAAAGGAGTAATTTAGACCTAAATATACCTTATTTTAACGTAAAAACCCCCTATTTTGGGGGTTTTTTAGTGTCTAAAATGGTCAAATTTGACTACTTTTTGTCAAATTTTTTAGCAATTTTACTCATTCTTTGGTTAAAATCGGTTATTTTACCACCAAAACCGCCCATTTGACCCCCAAAATTACCAATATTTTGATAAAAATCTTCTAAATTACCTAAATTTCCCATGTTTTCCATAAAATTTTGTGGATTTTGCATGTTTTTTAGGTTTTTTAGGGTAGAAAACAGTGATTTTCCGTATTTTTTCCACCAAATTATCATTAAAATGGTAAAAAATAGTATAGAAACACTAAAAACGAGTAAAGAAATAGATAAAAGTGTCATAATTTATGTGATTTTATTTAAAAATAGGTGTTTTTTTTAATAAAATCAATAAAAAGACTTAATATACCACTGTAATATTTCTTTTGTAAGTCTATTTACCCTATTTGTTACTGATTGGGGAGTAATTTCTTTATTTTTTTGTTCTAAATCGGTAATTGAGGCTGAAATCATGATATTTCTTACTTTTTCACCCATATCTATGATTTTTTCGATCAATTCTTCGTCATTATCGTCTAAATCTCGTTGCATTCGGTATAAATCAAAGTATTTTGTTAGATATTCTTTAGTTTGACCTAAAAATTGACCTGATTGTAGCATATTTACCACTCCTAAATCTCTAATTGCCATTAAAAAGTCTAAAACATACTGTAAATCAGTCTTTTTAAACAATTTTGACCACTCATGGTGTCTAATTAGGTCATCTAAGTCAGTAAAACGGGCTTCTTGGAGGTTTTTTTGACTAAATTCAGGATCTAACATCCAAGTATCACTCTGTGGGAGTAAAGATAGAGAAGAAATGACATTTTCATCGTCATCATACCACTCTACATCATACATATAGTCAAATTCTGACCCAAAACTAGGTTGTTGACCTATTCTTTTAACCTTTCCTTTGGTTCCTGTATCAACATCTTCACCTGGCATGTATATTAATACTATACGATCACCTTCTTTTAACTTAGGATTTTTATTTTTACTCATATAAATAAATATCTCTTATCTAATAAGTGTTAAACTTCCTATAAATTCTTTTATTTCATCAGTTTTAGGAGATTTAAACTTCAATTTCCAAGTATATACCCCATCTTGACACATAATTGTGTTAAATGTTCCATCCCAACCTATATTTGGGTTGTAAGATTCCCAAATTACTTGTCCCCAACGGTTGTATATGTAAAAACTATAGTTAAAAAGATCAACTCCGCTTGTAATTATGGGTTTAAATGTGTTATTTCTCTCATCACCATCGGGTGTAAAGGCGTTTGGCATGTAAAATATCTCATTTGGACACAATTCTAACGTCACAACGAAGTTTTGGGGGTTAGAAACACACCCATTGTCCCATCTAACCACTTGAAATTGGAATATTCCGTCTTGATCCCATGTAATACTTAAAGTTTGACCGATTATTGTGTCTCCAAATGAATACCATTCGTTATATCCACCACTTACTGATACTGCATCAAAGATATCAGTGATAGTATCCCCTTGACATATCTCATGATACTCGTCATTTTCACCAACAACACCATTTACAACAGGAGTTATTAATGGTCTTGGGTAAACTTGAACAAAAATACTTGTGTCAAACCAACAACCTGACTGAGTATATGTATAATCTACCTGATCTAACCCGATAAATCCGTTATTAGGACAATATTGACCATTCCAAACATTCAAACCACTGAAATTACCACCCACTGGAGTAGCATTTAAGTTAATACAGTTGTCATATTCACAAAATGGTCCGACTTGAGTAATAACAGGAAGAATATTTAACACAACAATGTTAAAAGTTTGTGGTAATGACTGACATCCCACTTGATTTACACCAATAACTGATAATGCGTTGTTATATAAACCACCATTTACTCCTGTAACATCCAAATTTATTTGATTTGTCCCTTGACCTGACGTGATATTTCCAATTCCGTTAGTCCATACATAGTTTAGATTAAGAAAAACACTAGAAACGTTGTATAAATTGGTTGTGGAGTTATAACAAATGGTGTCTAAACCTGTAATTGGGTTGATTGTTACTTGTGGTGGATCAAAAAGTGTAGTATTTTGTGTTGCAGGACAGTTATTTGCGTCATAAACCGTGACAGAATAATTTCCTGAACATAAATTAGTTGCCGTTTGTGTGGTTTGATTATTATTCCACATAAAAGTGTAAGGAGAAATACCATCAATTGGATTTACCGTTGCTGATCCGTCACAATATCCATAACAAACAGGATTAGTAGGTGTAATTGTTGGTTGTTGTAAAGGTGCCGGGTTGTTTAATGTAGAAGTTCCATTATAACTACAACCTATGGCGTCTGTTAAAGTGAAAGTATAAGTTCCTGAACATAAATTGTTTAACGTTAAAATGTTTCCACCGTTATTCCAATTGATATTGAATGGTTGAGTTCCACCAATAGGAGTAACCACAATAGATCCATTACAACCATTATTACACAATGGGTCTGTTGGTGTTATTGTTGGAGCTGGTAGGTTAGGTGTTGGAACAACAAGTATAGTGTCGGGACCTAAACCAACACCTTGTTGATTACAGGTCGACCAACCTGCATTACAAGGTCCATACTCTAAATGACAAGTGTAGTATGCACCACCAAGAGGAGGGGTTACGGTTATACTTTGACCTGTTCCAATAGACACAGGATTTCCAACTTGATACCAAGTTAACACAGGTTGAACTACGGGTCCTGAAGGTGTATATCGTCTTGCATCATTCACCGCTGTCCATTGAGTAGAGTTTCGACCTGCAACTGTTACTGCTTGAGCCCCTGTAGGATTATGAACGCCTTGAACTGATGTTCCACCCGCCCACTGAGGACAATTTGGTTTATTTGCAATATAGTTTTCTATAATATTTGTTGATTCGTATAATACAATATGAAAAGTTCCTTGTAAATTGGTACACGAATACATAGGAACACCAATCCAACTAACCACTAACTTTCTACATGGGGCAACCCCTTGAACTTGGTATCTAACTTGGCCTCCAATACCAGGATTCCAGTCTTGCCAAGGCCCCATAATACAATTTTTAGGAACCGCGGCATTTACGGTCGGGATAGAAACTGATGCAAATGTAAAGGGTTGGGCTCCGTTACCTAAAGAAACCCAACCATTTGATCCAATTCTAAATTGAGTATAAGTTTGACCATAAAAACAAAAGGTAAATCCAATATTAAATATTCCCGATTGAGAATCATCAGTTAATTGAACCAAAGTTCCATTATTAATTTGATTAACAAATGGAATTTGACTCACATTATAGTTTGTAGTTTGATTTGGGTTTGATCCTTGACCACACTGTGAAAGATCAGCAGTTAAAGTGGTTTGTGCGACACCACAAGGAAGATTCAAGTCAGGTCCGATGAACGGACAATATTGAGAATAGATAAAAAGGGGGAATAAAAATAAAATTAGTAATTGTTTCATATTAAAAATACGTTATTAAGTTTAGTAAGTTGTTCTAAAATGTTAAATGAAAATCTACAAATACTAATTACTTGGATTTCCACTCGAGGTAAATGGTATGTAAAACCATTAAATTAATCAACACGCAAAATAAAATTTCTAAAAACCAATGCCAATCAACTTGAGTAACACCCATGTGAATTCCAAACCACATAAATGATCCGTATTTGTTCATTAACGTAATATATAGATATTTTAAAAAATCTTTCATTTTAATATAAATATTGTTTTACTATTTTGTTTTAAATCATTAGGTTTATTCACAAATTATTATTTATTATGAAAAAAGTAGAATTAAACAGCACCGTGACTGTAAATTACACGGGAAGATTAGAAAATGGAAATGTTTTTGATTCTTCATTAAACGAAGGTCGTGAACCATTATCTGCAACATTAGGTCAAGGTTCTTTGATTCCAGGGTTTGAAAAAGGATTACTTGGTATGACCGAAGGTGAAACTAAAACAATTACAATTCCTTTTTCTGACGGGTATGGAGATGTTAATCCTGAGTTAATCGCCGAAGTCCCAAAAGATAGAGCACCTGAAGGAGTTACAGAAGGACAGATGCTTCAAACCATGACTAATCAAGGACCTTTAAATGTTATTGTAAGAGAAATTAAAGAAGAAAGTTTAGTTATTGATGGTAACCATCCATTGGCAGGTAAAGATTTAATTTTTGATTTAGAATTAATTTCTGTAGAATAATTTTTTTGTTGTCAAATAAAATATTATATTTGTAGAAATGTAATAAAAAAAAATGGATATTCGAAACAAAATTCAAAAGGAAGCCGATCTATATAAGGATTTACCTGAAGATGAATTAAAAAAGGTAATTAAAAAATATAAGTTTTTGTCAAAATCAAATTCTGATATTGTTAATTTTTTATTTAGTTTAACATGCTTTGGGATTCCTTATTTTATTTTTTTGGGAGTTTCGAAAATGTCTATTATTATTTTCTTAATAATTCACCTTTTATTTTTTTGGGAATACTTACACAAGTATAAAAAAATTAAATTGATTAGTGATGAGGACAAAAAAGAAATCGATGACATTATTTTAATTTTGGAGGATGATTTAAAAGGTAAATCAAATAAAAAACCCCTCGAGTAATCAAGGGGTTTTTTTATTTAAGTTAATATTTTTTAATATCTTCTATATTTTCTTCTTAAATAATTTTCTTTTTGAATTTCTTTTTCTTCACTTTCTTTCTGTTCTTGGGCAATACCATTTAATGCCAATCCAAGTCCTGCAACAACTTCTAATAAACCAACATTTGGTGCGTATTTACCAAAAGCGCCTTTTATTGCGTCGTGAAGATCAATAAACGTTGGACCCCAATCAGTATATGTTGTTCCTTGAGACATCAAAGTTAAAAGTCCTGCAGCAAGTAAACCAGCTCCACCAATCATTTTAGCCCTTTTTTTCATTTTAGATCTTCTTGCATCAATACCTTCACCCATCTCATCTTTAGAAACACTTCCAACTTCATCAACAAAATCATCAAATAAAATTTCTTCACCTGATCTTCTTTCTTTTGATCTAATCATGTTCTCAACTTTTTCTAAGTTTCTCATCATAGTCATAAGTTCATCAGAAGATAATTGTCTGAACTCGTCACCTAATTCATCCTCAACAACATCTTGGATTTTATCAACAACGTCTTCTTCACCCATTTCCATGTCCATTTCTTCGTCCATTTGAATATTCATTTCTTCTTGAGTTTCCATAACAATTCTTCGAATTAATGAATGAAACTCTGATTCTGTAAGTCTAATTTTTCTTCCCATTTTTTTTTAATTTTATTTATAAATATTTAGTTTTTTAAAAAAACTCTTTTATTTAATGATTTTATCACTCATAGGTAATTTTAAGCCTTTGGTTTTACCCCAATTATAAATCACTTTTTTAAGTTCACCAACAAGTTCAGTTGGTAACTTTGCGCAAACTCTTGATTCAGATATTGGAATTAACCTTTTCTTTTCAGGAAATCTTTTATCGTAAATTTTAGGTGAAGTTCTTGTGTTATCACCAATATCTCCTTTCGGGTCTACTAACATAGAACCTTGACCTGAAATATTTATTGTAACGTTTTGATTTTCAGCTTTATCAGAGTCTGACACACTGGCTTTTCCTTTAACGAATGTTATTTTATTTAATCCTAATGTTTTTAAATAATTGATTAAATTGTCTCTTCTTTTTTCTGCAAGTTGTGTATTTTTTTCTCTCGCTTGTGAAGAGCTGGCAGGAAAACTACCCCAAGCGGTATTTGATGCACTACCATTAACAGTTGCGGTTCCTCCACCTTTATTATTAAAATTTTTCAAATCTGAAACAATTTTTTTAATTTGGGCGGCATCTTTGTTTATCTCATCTTCACCCAATTTAAAATTTTCCTTACCATTCGCTGAAAGGGTCATCGGGACTTCTCTTGGTCCTTTTATTCTTTCCCAAGATGCTGTATTTACATTTTGAGAATTTATATCTGTTTGTTGAGATAGTGGAATAATTGGTTGCTCCATCAAGTTTCTAACAATTCTATCTAATTGTTTTTCAGTTAAAATTACCTTGTGATTCATATACTTTTTTTTTATAAATACTTCAATAAATTACTTTTTTACAAAACAAAATGGTTTTCCATCTTTTATTATTGTAATACCAAGTTCATCAGAAGGCGAATTAGGGTCAAATGTTAAATCAACGTTGTTAATTCTTTTACTACTTTCATCTTTTAATGAATGAGTATTAAATGAAATCATATTCAAATCTGACTTTAAAAGTTTTGAAAAACAATCAGGAAGTATGTTAGGATCAGGTATAGGTCGTCTGTAATCCATTTTATCGGGCTGAACACCTGGTAGGTTGGAAAATTCTATTTCATTTACCAGTTGTCCTCTTTTGTAGTCAAGAAGATATTTGATTTGATTCAATTGTTCTTGGATATTCATACAAATAAATATCACAAAAGTAAGTCTTCTAAAAAGTCAATATACTCAACTCCTTTGAAAATCATTTCTTCTGAATATCTTTCTCTAACCCAATTTGAAAATTGTTTGATAAATTCGTCTCGATGGAGTGGAATAAAAGATGAAAACTCAACTTCCATTTCTCTTAAAGTTTTAACTTCTTTAGTGGATGGATAATAAACAATCTGAGGTTTTAGTTGATCGTCAATGGTGTAAAATATAAAAACCATTTTACCAAAGAATTTTGATTCTACGGGAATTAACTCACCATAGACCAAATCAAATAGTTTCATACTTGCCTTTTTCATCAAAAACAAATATAGGTTAAAAAAATTAAAAATTAAATAACTCTAATATTATCAATATAATCGTCAGTCCAATCAGAATCTAAGACTTCTGAGCTGAGTTCTTCACCATCGTAAGGCTCATAGAAACCGTCAGATTGTAGATCCATTAACATATCTTTTGTTATAGGGATATAACTATCATATGTATTTAAATAAGTGTCTCGAATTGTTGCAGTTCTTTCGTAAACATGTATAATTTCATAACTTCTCAACTTAGGTCTTTTAATTGGTTCGGTTGCGAACTCAGGATTTTCAAGTAGAATATAAATAATAAAAGTAACATCCTCAAACTCGGAACCTAAACCATAAGTCCCTAATTCTGATTCGATGGGACCATAAGCCCTAGTAAAAGTATTTTCATAATCTTCAAGTAGATCGTCTAAATAAACTCTTTCATTTTCTAATGACTCAACGATATTAAATAAAATTGGTCTAAGTGCTTTATCGGGATATTGTTCTATTTTTCTCATAAATCAACATTAATATTTTTAATTTTTTCATCGTATTCTTCACTAAATTGTATTTTAACAATTTTAATTCCCACATATTCATCACCAAAAAAATACGACAATTCTTCACCAATTAAATAAGTCAAATAATTATTTAATCTATAATCTTTATCTAAATTATTTTTTAAGGCTTTAAACACATGAAAAATTTTTGTGGATCTTTCATCACCATCAATTATTTCAACTAACACATCTAAATAATCATAGTATTCACCAACAGAGATCATTTTTCTTTGACCTGTTATTACAAATTGAAATTGAAAGTTTATTTTAAGATCAGTAACAATATCTCCGTCATAATCAAAAACCATGTCTTTGATCACATTATTTATTTTTTCTATGTGTTTTTCTGAAATCATATAATTTACTTATACTTATTTTCATAGTAATGAATCAATTCCTTAATTGGGTTGATTAACAATTTAGGATATTCGTTATTTAAAAAATCAATTAGTTCTGAAATAGACTCAAAACTTTTTGGTGTATAACTTGTCGTTAAACCTTGGTTATCATAATCATCATAACTATCAGGATAATGCTTATCCTCAAAATAGGAACCATCAACAGGTGTTCTACAATTCCCGTCCCAATAAGGTGTTGCAAAACCAACTAATTTGTAATCTGTGTCATTATATTCAAAAATAACATACCCACCAAAACCATCCCATGAGAACTCTATGTCTGCTCTCATGTTTTCAAAACTATGTTTTTTATTAACTAAATCTGTTCTGAAAAGTGAACCAACTAACTTATAAGCAAAACCACAATCAATATGTATTTCTTTGTCTTTTAATAAAAAAATTATTTGTCCTAATTCCAATCCCGTCAGATCTGAAATCTCATAGAAATCCATACCATCATTCCACATCTTATAGATGAGTCTTGAGTTCTTTTCGTAATCTGATTCAGTTATAGTTTTTTCTAAACGAGACATAAAGTAATCTCTAATTTTTGAATAATATTCATTTGTAACATATCGTTGGATTTGGTTTCTTAATGTTACTTTTTGATCTCCTGTAAGTTTTGTTTGATTTGCAAGTTCATTTGCTAATTTCATTACAACAGTGGATTCAAATGGACGATAAAGTCTTTTTTCCAAAGGAGATGGATTACCCCCTTGTAAATAACTATAAACCCCATCCATAGTGGGTTCAATTAATCTTTCGATTTCGCCAATTCGTCTAATAAGACCAAGTTGATTTTCTGAAATTATAACTTTCATGGTTTATAGATTCTCATTTGAAATTTTGGACCCATTTCAAATTTTATATTTAATCCTGATTCTTCGATAATCCCATTAATTTTTTTTGCATATTTTTCTAAAACTTCAACACCTTTATCATACTCATCTCTCCAAAGGTATGGATCCGAAAACATTGGGTGTAATACTAATGAACCATCATCTTCATTATAGTGAAAGTCCAAACCACCGAAAGTAAAAAAAAAATTTTGAAAATCAGGAAATAAAAAACTTGGAGAAAGTCTTCTTAATTGAAACCATATTTTTTCCCAGTCTTTTACTGATAATTTGTCATTAGAAAAATTATCCATTTCTAAAATAATTTTTTTAACGATTTTCGTTAAATCATTTTCATTAAGTTTAATTATTTTTTTCATGATTGGATTAATAATCTTTAAGTCTTTTTAAGTTGTATAATTCATTTTGTATTAATCTATCGGCGTATTGAATAACTTGTTGAGTTCTGCTAAACATAATTTTTATGTTGTCTTTTTTATCTTTTTCTATTGACGAAGACTCAACCTTATCTTTTAATTTTTGTAATTTTTTTTCTATCTTTGCATTACTAACAATTTCTTTTTCCATTTCTTGTAAGATATATTCTAGTTCCGTAAGATATTTTGTATAATAATATCCTTTACCTCTAAAAAACCCTTTAATACCCTCCCATGTGGCTCCTTCGTTAACTTCTTCTGAAATTACTCTTCTTACTATTTTTTTTATTTCTGAATCTTTCATTTTTATACTTTGTTTAATTTATTTTGTAAATCTAAGGAATTAGGAATATTTTTAGTTTTTAAAAGTTCCGCCAATTTTCTTGCGGTTACCCTATCCATTTTTCCTATTGAGGATGTAAGTTTATTATTGTTTTGGAATTTTGTTAATTGTTCCTTTGTTTCAGGACCAAATTTACCGTCTGCACCAGCTCTAACTAATTTATAACCCAACAACTCAAGAGCATTTTGGAAGTCAGTTACGTTTGTTGACACATTATAAGTTCCTGTATCTCCTTCGTAATCTGCAACTTCCTCCATTAGATAATCTAAAGATTCTTTAGAAGTTTGAGCCGGATCTAAATCCTCAAGTTGATCTAATTTTTTATAGTCAATATCTGATCCATCAGGTGTTATTATATCAAAAAATCTTTTAATAAAGAATGGAACTAAAGTTCCCGCACCTCTTCTTAACCATGGTGCACCAACGGCCCTTGATACAAATGTTGACACAGGAACCATCATTTGATTACCGTTTTTAAACATAACTAAAACACCATTGTCAGAAACTTTCATAATTTTTGCCGTTGTAGCGGCACCTTTCTTAGACATATATCTATAAGAAAACCCAGGGGCAAATCCAGCTTTTCTCAATATTTTACCTCCTTGAGACATTTTTGGTATTCTTGAGAAAAACTTTTTAGCTGCTTGAAGTGCAATATTTGTTACAGCACCTTTAGCAACTTTTTGACCGACTTTTGCACTTGATTTTGACACATTTTTAATCGTACTAGATCCTAAACCTTCCAAACCATTTTTTTCAAGATGCTTAGCCATACTTGTTGCGTATTTATTCCCGCCTTTAGTCAATGCAACACTTTCTGCGGTTTTAATAAACCAACCATTTTCGGCAAATCCTGGAATTGTAAACCATTCACCTGCTTGTTTACCCGTAGTGCCAACATTTGCACCTGATGATTTATAAAATAAAACTTTACTACCATTTTCTAATTGTACTTCCGCTACTTCTCTTCCCGCAACATTTGATTTTTGTAGAACTTTAACTTTTGAAGGGTTAAATACAGTATTTATTGGTAATTTATCTGAAAATGATTTAAAAATTGTTTTAGTATCACACAACCTCATATTTTTACAATTCTTAATTGTGAATTGTTTTTGTAAAATTGAACCCCCAACTTCTTTAATTGTTTTTTGACCGACTTTTTTGGTGGCTTGTTCACCACCTTTAGTTAATGGTGCCAAAATTTTTCTAATTCTACTAGTAAATGATTTAAAGAAACCGGAAATTTTCCCTGCAAACTTACCTAATATTTTTTTTGCCAATGGAGATTTTAATGCTTTATTAATTGCTGAAGGTATTTTTAAAAGAATTGAATCCAAGATTCCCCCAATAATTTTTAATCCTTTTACAACCGCCTTAGACGCAAAACCTGCACCTGTTTTAATTGCTCTTTTCAAAGGAACAGAAATCGCTTGTAATGGACCAGGAAGAACAACAAACGCAAATGTAATTGCCGCCATTAAATAAAGTTTGTCTTGTTCAGGTCCTGATTTAAATTGTGCTTCAATTATATAACTCAATCCATTCAATGTATCAATAATTGCTCCTGATCCTGGAATTATAAAATCAGCAGCAATAGATAAAACATCGGCACCTGTATGTAAAATATCACTCAAAGACCAACCTTCAGATATAGGAATCAGATCACCAGTTTGTGAATCATATAAGTTATTGTCGTATACAATATATTTATAATCTTCACTAATTATACATTCTTTTAATTTTTCAAAAGGTCTTTTTTCTTCTTTAATTAAATCAAACGAATTATTTATCAACAATCTGAGTTGTTTTTCAGTAATAATAATGTTATTCATTTTTAATATTTTTATATAAATATTACCAAAAATAAAAAACCCACTCTATTAAGTGGGTTATTAAAGGATTAAACAAAAAACTTTAATAAAAGGTTTTTTATTTCAACAAAGACAAATGGAAATTGACTATAAAGAAGGTAAAGTCCAACTATTAATAGTATGACACCAAAAAACTTTTTGATGATGTATCTTACAATAAGGATTGAAAGAATTGCTAAAATGATAAGAGTGATTGACATTGTATAAATTTTATTATACAAATATAAACATTCAATTTTGATTATCCAAACCTAATATAAAATATTTTATTTAATATAAAGGAAATACATTATCACCGTTTGTTGAATCAACTGCGATGTATCCAACATTTTCCACCGTATAAATATATAATGGTGGATATACTATTGAATAAAGTGGTGCTCTTAACAAAACAACTGACCATCGTCCTGTGTATCCTGCTTTAATTAAATATTGTTCAGACTCTTCTTGTGTCATTTGAAGTGGGGGGTGAATTACTAAATCATCCAAATAAGGACTATCAACAGTTTGAACTGATACTTTCCCATGACTTGTGCAATTAACCATGATGGTTGCGTATTCATCATTCCCTCTAAAGATACAATGAATAAAACTTAAATCATTTGGTGATGATCCTTGATAAAGTTTTGCCATTTTTGTCATACCAAGTGCGGTTTCCCAACACTTGTTTAACATTTCATTAAAATTTAATTTTTCCATTTCTTAATTTAATTTACAATTTTGATGCACTCACCATGATTTGATTTAGTTTACCTTCAAGATCACGAATTTCATTAATTTGATTTTGATTTAAATTTATAGATTCTCCCTTAATAGATGAAATTCTATTTTGAATTTTTGTATATTCAAACATAAGTTGATTATACGTTCTTGCTTTGTCTTCGTTATTCATAAAAATAAATATACGATAAAACTTGTTTTTATGTATACCAAATTAATTATCTGAAAGTTTCCACATCAGAGAAGGAATCTGGATCTATAAACTCAGACTCCAAATAATCAATAACCTCTCTTAAAGCCCTTCCCTGATCTTTAGGATTGTCTTCTGCTCTAATAGATAGAGCGACACCACCAGCTAATATAGACCTAATCATATCACGATCCATAGATTTCGGAGCAAGAATATTAAATAAAAAATTATTATCATCTTCTATGGTTACCTCTACGGAAACCTTTAATTTAGTTTCTTCCATTCTTATTAATAATTGGGGTTAAATTCACCTTGATATTGTCTTTTATAATGTTCATCGTGAATCATAAAGAAAATATAGACAAAAAAAATCCCCCAGTCAAAAGAAAGGGGGGTTATAATTTATTTTAGATTAAAAATTACATAAATCTAGAAAGATCCTCCTCGACTTCTGATAAAATACGATCTGCCTCATCTTTAAGTTCTTCTGTGTCACATCCAGAAATTCTGGCGTCCCTGATTATATCATCCAAAGATTTTTCAAGATTTTCCAAAAGTATTTTAAAATCATTTGCTTTCCAATCATTATATGGATATTGAGAATCCAAATATTTAAAATACTTATCATACATGGTTTGCAAATCCTCCTGAAATTTTTCACAATCTTCGGAGTTTTCCATACCTTCTTTAACTATTCTTCTTACAATACGAGATAAATCTCTTTCTGTTAATTTAATCACTTTTTTCATAATAATTTTTATTTATAAATATATAATTGTTTTAAAAAATTCCCCTGTCAAAATAGAGGGGTTTTATATTTTAGTCCTTTTATTCTTTTTTACATTGAAGTTATATTTTTTACTACCATCAACACCTTTAGTAGTTTTGGGATACCAAAACTCAATACAATCAATATCAAGACCGGTCTTTTCATTAACATAAGAAAGAACGGTTTTAGAAAATAATTTTTTTCTTGTTGCGGCTTTTGGTATAAAGTCATTTATTTCTTCATCAGTAGAGCCTATAACATACATATCTTTTTTACATCCACGGGCTCTTCCGTTTTTGGTATAAACATAAAAAATTTCATCACCCTCATTTGATAATATCTCAATCAAATCATTATTCCACCTATATGAAATCTTTGGACCATATAATGTATCCAACAACTTATAAATAAGTCTTTTATATTGTGATTTGGTTATTTCTACTATCATAACTCAAGGATCAACAAAATTAAACACCCAAACTGCAGACCATTTACCATCTTTCTTTGGAAATAATGACTCAAACATTTCATCAATATCAGAAGTTATTGGGGCGTTATCTGAATCGGCATCATGAAATGACTGTTCATGATCGTTTGTTTTAATATAAAACCTATACAATGGAACCTCATATAACATTGGGGTTCTAAACCTAAATGGTTCAACCTTATAACTATCAATTCCTTCATACCAAGGATATTCAGATAAAATATTATCAATATATTTTTCAAATACTTTAATCTTTCTAAGGGATTCAACCTGATCTTCTGTAATTATTATTTTCATAAAAATAAATGAAATCCTCCGTTTAGTATCTTTTCAACATTTTGATCATATCTTTTGTTAAACCAATCAATTATCATTTCTTCATTAGGGATAAAATCCATAATTGTTCTATAAATGTCTTCTCTAATATACAAACTTTTTGGATTTTGGATCGGTCTAATTCTACTTTGTGGATCATCTGAATCCCAATAAGAACTTTTAAATGGTTCTACAACTCTAAAAACCATTTTTTTTAGATCAGGTTTTTTTAGATCAGAGGTATAATACCCAACACTAGTTTTATGAACACTTCTATTGTCTCTAATAACCATAGATTCCAAATTATCTAAATCCAAGTCGGAAAACATGGAATCAAAGAATTTTTCAATAAGTGTTTCGTTAATAATTCTTTTAATTAGATGATCCATAATAATAAATAGTTTATAAAAAGATTATAGTTCAGGGATGACCTCAAACTCAATCCATTTTTCAAATTCATCATATAAGGGACCCATTTCTTCTTTTAAAGATAAATAATCATCATCGTCTGACAACATTCCAAAATCAATGTCTTTTAAATCACCATAATTATCAACGGAAATATAACCAGACCATTCTTGATCATCCCACTCAACATCATACATATATTCCGTAAAGTCTTTATATTGTCTTGGTTTCACGGATGAATATAATTGAATTGACGATCCATCACTTAAAGTTTTTTCAAATTCAGCATTTGATGTATTAATAGATGGTGAAACATCTGACATTAGATCTGAACTAAAATCTTTAGTCTTTTTGGGTTCAAATGGAGTCTTTTTATCAGTTTTTAACCACTCGCTATAATTTTTTAATAATTCTTTTTCATCGTCATTTAAATTATTAAAACCAACGGAAGATATTTTATCTATTATTGAGTCAATTTCGGGGATATTCTCAGTTAAGAGTTTATATTGTCTTTCAGATATAATTATTTTCATAAATATAAATAGTTTATAAAACAAAAAACCCCAAATTAATCCGGGGTCTATAATATTTTTTCACTTTGAGATATAAAATCTAATAAATCGAATTCACTACTTCTTTACAATTTGATTCTGTAACCTTTCCATCGCTACAAGAACAATTACATTCGTATTTTTTGTCCCCAACAAATTTTTCCATGATATTAGTTTTAGAGTCTATTGATCTTAAAACGTTACCAGTTTGTTTCTGATATCTAATTCGTCTTACTTGAGGACCCCCAATGATCTTTTCCTTATATCCCGCTTGTTCAAGACAAACAGTGTCAACGGATTGATTTTCTTCTTTAATAACTCGTCTAACAATTCTTGTTAAATCTGATTCTGTAAGTTTAATAATTTTTTTCATAGTTTTTTTATTTAGACAGTTTAGAACAACCAGAATATTTTACTCCGATTTTTTCATTTTTATCGTAATACCAAGATGAACATTCAAGATCTTCATTTTTGGTATAATCTCTAATCATTAATGTATCACCCAACTTGTCGTTTTCCATTTCAATTTTATAAACCTTATCCCCTCCAGCACTTCGTTCCTTCATGTTAATAAACATAGGAACATTATTTTCTTTTACACTTTCCCATCCATGTTTACTTAATAATTTCTTTTTATCAAACAAACCTTGATCTGAAGTTTCTTCGGTCTCAAAAATCAATGGTCTAACATTTCCCATTTGTGATTCCAATAATTGTTTAAATCTATTTAATTTCATAATAATAAATTTAATTAGAACCTCGATTATTTTTTCTTGGTTCCATTTTTTCATAATATCCTTCTTTGGAACCTTTCCAATCCCAAGGAAGATCGTTATCCATATTGTATTGCAACTTTTCGTCAGATATTCCTTTAAGTTTTCTTTTTATTTTTTCAATCATTGATTCTTTTTTATCTTCTTCAATAACCCTCTTTACAATTCTTGATATATCTGATTCAGTTAATCTTATAATTTTTTTCATAATATAATTATTTTCTTAATATCTTCTATATCTTTTTTTATAACCTTCTTCAACGCCAAGTTTTTTTTCAAGTTCTCTTTGATTATCTTCCTCATTCTCTGATTCACCCGTATCAATACTAGACCAAACAGAATCATATTCAGGATTTTCAATCCAAACATCTTCTTCGTTTTCACGGTCACTCTTTAAATATTGTAGATAACCTTCAAGATCTGAAATAACTTGTTGGATTCTTTCTTTTCTTTGTTTTGGGCTAATTTTTTTCTTTAATCTATTTTCTTGTGAAAGATACCCAAATTCACCCGCATCACTAAACAAATTTCCCTCATCTTGACCAAAAAACATATCATCTAATTTTGTTTTTAAATCAAGATCTTTTTTAAAATTTTTACTTTCTTTAATAACTCGTCTAACAATTCTTGTTAAATCTGATTCTGTAAGTCTAACTATTCTTTTCATAATATATTTTTTTTAATAACCTTTATTAAATCCTGTTGCAAAACGACTTAAAGGACTATCAATTATACCAGGAACGGCCCCATACCCTTCGTTGTTATTATCAACAACCACAAACATAATTTCATTATCAGGATTTTCATTATACAGAGTTTCTGCATGTCTTAAAGCAGATCCTCTATGTTCAAATGTTTTTCCATCGGTTTCTTCAGAATATTGTTTAATTGCCTCATCAACATCATTAGATTCGTCATAAACTTTTTTTGGTAATGAAACAACTCTATATTCTTTATCTTTAGACAAAGATCTTTTTTCGAGAATTAAATTAGATTCTTGTATGTGTCTAATTTTACTATAACTTCTATTCATATTAAACTATTTTATTATAAATATATTAAAAATTAAAAAAACCCCTTTTTCTGAATGGATCATTAAATAAGTTATTATATAAAACAAAATAAAACCCGAAGGGTTCGGTCGGTCAAAAAATTCCGACGAAGTCGGGTTTCGGTTTCCGGCCCCCCACAAAAAGGAAGAAAAATAAAAAACCCCACTCTTATTAGAAATGGTTTGGTGACACTACTTAAATACACCTGAAATTTTTTGTTGATATTCTATCATATCAAAATAATTAATAAAGAATTGCTCTATATTATACAAAGATGACATAAAATTGTTTGGTCCATCCTCTGGATTATACAAAGATGACATAAAATTGTTTGGTCCAAACCCATATTTGTCCACGTATTTTTCATATTTTGAATTTACTTTCGGATTGGGATTAGGTTGTCCATCTTTAAAAGGGGGACTACTTGGGTCATAAAATTTTTCAACAAACTTATCATATAATTCTTTAACCTCATTATAAATTGATTTAGTTGTTGAAAAAGGTGGATTAGTGTCATCAGTCACCATTTCAATTATTTTACTTGAGTATTCCACCATTTTGGAAGGAAATTCTCCATTAAGTTTCTCTATTGATTTGTCACTTATTTGAAGAATATAATCAATGTAAAGTTTCAGATTTGACATATTTTTCTTTATTATAGGGTCTGAAGGAGATGAAAACATTGTTTCAATTTCTGGAAAATCTCTTTTTAGTTCAGAACCCAACACCACATCAATTTTACTTGACTTATTTCTATATAAATTATCTAATAAATCTACCACAATATTTTTTGGATCTTTTATTGGATTTGTTTTTGAAATAACAAACACATAATTATCAAAATCACTTTGGGTCACAAATGAATAAAAATCAGGATCTTTGGCCAATTTACTCCAAACAACTTGAGCTTTGGAACTGGCATTTGGTTTTGAACTACCAAATCCCAAATACTTTATAAATTGTTGGTAAATAAGATACCCAAGTCCGGTCCCTTCCAATGACGCACCCACTCCTCCAGGAAAATGAATTCTGTTCGTTGGGTAACCTTCGGTTTTAATATGAACATCAGTTAATAAATCTTCAATGTCATATTCTTTATTGTCAATTTTAATAACCAAAGGTACTGGTTGGTCACCATGTTCATTACCATATAAACTTGTTGTTTTGTAAACTTGGGATGACGGAAGTGAAAAATATTTTTCAATAAACTCAGATGAAAAATTAACTTTATAAAAACCATCATGAACTTCATCAAAATCCAACCCTCTCATATGGTTATCACTTGTTGTAGTTCCCTCATCCTTAAATATTTTTCCTGTTAAGTCGACAACCTTTGGCTGTTTTGGTTCACCCCAACTTTTTATATCTTCTTTTTGTTTTGTAATTTTTTCTTTACTTAAATAAGTTTTGTCTAAATCAATTTCATCTTCTGCAATTTCATATTCGCAAATGATAGGTCTAACATCCCCCATTGTGGATTCCAATAATTGTTTAAATCTATTTAGTTTCATAATAATAAATATATGATAAAACAAAAAACCCCACTGATGAGGTGGGGTTAGATCTTATCTATTTCTTTTAATTACCAACGACCTCCAGAACCTTCACCACCGTGATAAAAATCATCATCATCTTCCTGTTCATCTGAACAAGTATCATGAATCTCTTGTTCTAATCCATCAACATAATCCATTAATTTGTCAAATTCTTCTTCCGATAATTCTCTTTGCGCTTCATCCACCATACGACTTAAATCGTTGAGTAGTCTATTTTTACCTTCTGAACACCCCACCATATTCACATAAGAATCAATTTCATTCATAGCCTCCTCTGCGGTATATGAATCTTCAAAATTCTCAGTTAGATATTGGTTCTTTGTTTTTTTAACATGCATGTTTAGGATTCTATTTTTTTCTTCTTCAGTTATAATAAATTTTTTCATAATATAATTCTTTAGTAATAAATATATCGATAAATAAAAAACCCCACTGATGAGGTGGGGAAAATGTTATTTAGAATTCTAATTTATCTACAGGAACACATCCATTTTTTGTGCACTCAACGGGAGTGCTAAAATAAGGAGGTTTGCCATCACTACTCTTGTTGTCCATTCTAACTCTACAACCATCAGGTATTGTTTTTATGTCGTTCGACCTCCATTCTTTTTTGATGGGATTTCCATTTTCATCTTTAACCACACATTGTCCGTTAGTTATGACACCTTGACCGTTATCTGTTAAAAACCCCCTACCAGGATCGGTTCTGCTATCACCACTTGGGTTTTTAACATATATATATGTAGTCTCGTCATCAATAATTTCAAGTCGATCAATATTATAACTTTTAGGGTCTCTGGTTGTTTGTTCTGACAATAGAGGTTTAACATTCCCCATTGTCGATTCTAATAATTGTTTAAATCTATTTGTGTTCATAATCTTTTTATTTATAAATATACCTCATTCTATATAAAGAGAAATATTCTCCAAAAATTTTTTTTTGATATTTGACTATGATTTAAAAAAGGAGGCAATTCTTTTTAAGAACTTCTTAGCTTCACCTATATGAATATCCTTCAAGTATTCTTTTAAGTCTTCTGTATCCCCAATGTAATCCATTAGTGGAATAAGATAAGGTTGGGGTAAGGTTATAGATTTAAATATAAGTTCTCCATTGTCATCAAATTCCCAATTACAGGTGGATGTTGCCGATTCACGAGTCATTTCATTATCATAGTCCTTGGGGTAGAATCTAACATAGGTTTGAATTTTATTATCCCCACGATATGTTGAACCATCACTTTCAATATCATAAAGATCACTAAGAAGTTTTAAAGACTTATTAATATTCTCTGTAATGAGTTTTACTTGACGATCAGTTATAATGATTTTCATAACTCCTCTTCTTTGAAATACAGATCAATAATATCCAAAAACCTTAAACCCATTTCATCGATTCCAAGTTTTTCGGGTATTTCATTATTGAAATATCGATTTCCATTCTCATCAATAAACAACTCATGGGTTCCCCTGTCTTGATAGAGATATTTTATACCATCATATTCAAAAAGATACATAGGTCCATATTTGTTTAAATAACTATTTATTGTCTTACTTGAAGTATATTTGTCAAATTCCATTTTAACATCATAAGTTGAAGTCACTTGTTGAATGCCATTTGTAAAATCAATACCCAACTTGTTTTTTAAAAACCTTTTGTTTTTATCAACATCCTCATTAAGGGATTCTTCCTCATTAAAATACATATCAAGTATATCTGAGAACCTTAACCCCATCACATCAATACCAAGTCTTTCGATGATTTCATTATCAACATAATCAATACCATCTTCACCCAAGAACCATTCAAACCTGCCGTCCGTATCAACCCTATCTTGATAAAGAAATCTCATACCATCAATTTCAATAAGATACATTGGTCCCCAAAAATTTAAATATCTTCTAATTCCATCAGGACCTATAACATCATCAAATTCCATTGGGACATCATACGATGAGGTTACTTGTTTGATTTTCCCTGTGAAGTCCATACCCATAAGATTATTTAAGAACTTCTTGTTTTTATCATTTGATTCACTAATTTGACTTACAGCGTCATAATCCCCCGAAACAATTTGGTTTTGGCTTGGGAAGGAGTCCGTTTTACCGTTTGGAAAAACTGATTTAACTGAAAAATATGCGGTAACATTATCTGAATTATCTGAATATCTAAGAGGGTCCCCGGTTAGATGAGGAAAAAACATATCGTGAATAAAGCTTATTTCATCAAATAACTCAAACTGTGTCATCATTCGAATTTTTTGATAGTTTTTAAAATAAACCGATACAATTAATAGTGGTTTACTCTCTTCACCTCTCCACCCACCTGCGTCGGCGGTAGAACTTAATTTAACATCAATTTTAGATACCCAATCAAATGTTTCTGTTAGTTTATTTAAAAGTTTTGAATATGTTTTATATTTTTTTTCTGTCATAGAGTCATTTTCACTAATCACTCGTTTAACGATATTAGTTAGATCAGATTCGGTAAGTCTAATGATTTTCATATAATAATAAATATATGATAAAACAAAAAACCCCACTTTTTAGTAATGGGGTCTAAGTTATTTCTTATTTCTTTCGTCAAATGAATTGAGAGAATCTCTTAATTTTTCATTTGATTTCATTGTGAGATCAAGCTCATGTTGAAAAAGATCTACCATATTAGGGTTTTCTTCTGTTTCTAATATTTTTGTTAATTGATCAATTCTTTTTTTATTATCCCTGATTAATCTAATTAATATTTGTTTGTGATACTCATTCATATAGTTCCATTCACCACTTAGTTGTTTTGGATGGGGATTTATACCGTACTTATTCATTTCCCGATACTTCCATTGATGTTCGGAAAAATCATCATCTTCGTTTTCTCTAATAACTCTTTTAACAATCCTTGTTAAATCTGATTCTGTAAGTCTAACTATTTTTTTCATAATAAATTCTTTTCTAATAAATATATGATAAAACAAAAAACCCCTCCGTTAAAGAAGGGGTTATAAATTTTAATTAAAATCGTGACGAGTCATAATACTATTGATAAAACTATCAAGTTGATTTTTTTCATCATCAGTTAGTCTATTTAAATCTTTTTTGTTACGATTAGTAAATTGTCTATATTTCATTTTAAAATCGTTAGCACTTTTAGAGTCATCAATTAAGTCTGAAATATCTGAAATTATTTCTGTAAAATCTTTTGGTTTTTCTGTATCAAATCCCCTAACAATATTTCGTAAAAGTCCATCTATATGTGCCTTTTTTTCTTCTGAGTCCATTTGGTCAAATTCATTTTCTTTAATAACACGAGAACGATATGATTCATTTAATTTTTGTCTAAAATGTTTTATAAGGTCCATCTGAAGTTCAACAAATCCTTCTGGTTCCGAATCTGAATTATCATACACATCCCAATACATTTGATCGGTTTCTTTTTGGACTTGTTTTAAAAAACGATGTTTATCAATTTCGGTCCCTGAAGATTTAAGTTCTCTCAAGAAATTTTCCATCTTTCTTTTATAAGAGTCAAGTTTTGATCTCAAGTCATCATCACTTGGGGTTTCTATATTTTCATGGTATTGTTCTTTAATCACTCGTTTAACAATACGTGTTAAATCGGATTCTGTAAGTCTAACTATTTTTTTCATAATATATTCTTTTCTAATAAATATATGGGAAAATAAAAATCCCCTCTTTAATGAAGGGGGTTAATTTATTATTTTATCAATTTTCGTAACACTCTATTAATTTCTTCTTGAGATAAAGTTTCACTAAAGTGATCGACCATAGTTATTAATTTTGTGGTGAAAAGATCTATCTTTTGTTTTTTCATTTCATCAGATATTTTTTTTCGGTCCTCATCAGTTATCTTAGATTCCTTATCCATTAAATCTAATCTTTTATTTGCTTGACCAACCCCTTTTTTAATTTTAGATTTTACATCAGCATCTGAAACCCCCAATTTTTCAGCTATTTCTTTAACTGATAAATTATCCACAAATTTCATTTTTAAAACTTTATAAATATATGGAGTTAAGTAGTCTTTAAGACTTTCTAAATTATTTGACGTAATATCTTCTTTAATTACACGTTTAACAATTCTCGTTAAATCTGATTCTGTAAGTCTAATAACTTTTTTCATAATATATTCTTTTCTAATAAATATACCCACCCATTATAAGTGGGGGAAATAGTTCCAATTTTTTCCCAAAAATTTTTCTGGAAATTTTTTACGAATACGTTACATAAGGGATTGAACCCCCCTTTCACCCGTCAAAATGTCATATATGGGGGGATACGGTAGGGGGGAGGGGGTTAATAACACCATAACCCCCCATGCCAATATAGAAGGGAGGGAGTGGTTTGTTGATAACTTTAATTTAAAAAAAGATCCTCCAATATTTGAGAGTGTCATTTATAATTCTTATCTTTGTATTGACGGTGAGAGATCGATGTCGGGTTCGGGGGGAATAACCTTCGCAGAGGGTAGACTCCTTGACGCCCCACTTTTTATAAGTGGGCCCATCCTGCTTTATAGTTTAGAAACATACAAGCATAAAAAAATTCCCCACCTATTAGAAGAAGATTAGACTAAAGAACCCCTCGTTAGAAGTTCGTATGTCTTATTTGTTTTAAACCTCATCTTAATCTTTACGTGTCACTTGGATCATTGATTAACTAATTCCCAACCGTGGGGAAAATAAGATTCTTATTATAAATATATTATTCTTTTAAAAAAGATCAATGGTTTATATAAAATATTATTCTTATATTTATTATTATGTCTGATATACTTTATTACTTGGGGCTCATTGTATCCATCTTTCTTGTCCCCCTTTTTCTTGGAATGATCTTTTCCATTGTTATGGTTTTTAAGTTCCCCAACTCTAAGGTTTCACTATGGTTGAAAAAACATATTGTTACCGATGAAGATCTCGAACCCTAAGAAGTGAATGGTCACGTATTAACTTATTAACCGTCATTAGATCGTCGTCACTTAATGGGGAGTTGGAATGTATATACTCTATAACGTCCCCCATGTCTGTGTTAATAAGAATCCACGCTTTTTGTTGAAATCGTTTAACAGTCCCGACCAATCGGGAGGCGTTATTTACCTCAATAATTCTATATTCACAGTAACCTGTCAACGTGTCATGTCTATAATTGACCATTATGGAACCATTATTTTCACTTACAGTTGTTTCGAATTTGTCTATTAGTTGTATCATAAGGGGGGGATTGTTAATAAATAAATATGTTAATTTTCTTGATTTTGTCAAAATGTCAGTCTTGATCGCTTCACAACACAATCCCCTCACCCACTTTTATACCACTTTCTCCCACAATTCATTACCACTTTCTACCACCACTATTGGTCCTGTTGCTATGGTAAGAGTAAAAAAAACCCCTCTCTTGACCCCTACAGGACCACTTTTTTAACTACTTATATTTTCCAGCGAAAAAAGTATAGTTATAGAACAATGTGCGTGGACAGTCCTTTAGGACGTTAGAATGGTATATTATATACAACTTCAACGACCCTTTAGGTGACCAACTTAACATTTGACCCCTTAAATATAGACACACTTTATAGACATGTAAACCACTTACTAATCATATCACTCCTGTCAGGTGAAACCTGATTCTAATGATATAAAACATAAGTCTCTAATGTATCAACTTACAGGTGGTAATATGTGGGGGAACTTTGTTCCCCATTCTAAACCACCTACTTACCTGATCACTAATCGTCTACTCTATTCTGTCACTCCACTGCGTGTCGGTCTCCGACACTTATAAATGGGGTCTTGTAATGAATGGGGGAATTGTACCCTATTGGGTATGATTGTTTACTAAAGGTATTATTTTGTACCCTATTGGGTATGATTGTTTACTAAAGGTATTATTTTGTACCCTATTGGGTATGATTGTTTACTAAAGGTATTATTTTGTACCCTATCGGGTACAATATTATAATGTATAGAAAAATGAATTATTTATACATGAGAACCTCATCGTGTTAATGTAATATACATTACAGTAATGACCATTACAATACTGTTTAGAATATGTCCCAATAATTACCACATATCCTTTATAGATCTGTAAGAGTGTAGGATAAATTTATGAGGTGAATTCTGAAACGGAGTGTAACGTAGTGGAGGACTATGAACCGAATGAATTGATC
>Ga0209400_1000561_pt1 | contig 32272 bp, 37 predicted proteins | sample M_130807_EF_Meta_FD_187313 | JGI IMG/M metagenome (GOLD analysis project Ga0209400, IMG submission 187313) | Freshwater microbial communities from Lake Montjoie, Canada to study carbon cycling - M_130807_EF_MetaG (SPAdes) (version 2) | ecosystem: Environmental > Aquatic > Freshwater > Lake... | reverse complement strand
ACTTACGGTTTACGTCAGATAATGTATTTGTAGAATTTGGAAACGATGCAATCCTTGATATTGTAAAACCAATACAAACAGGTGGAAACAAATACAAGAGAAAAACACTTCGTGGGAAAAGAAAACGGCGTTACACAGTAGGAGAAGATAAAATTTGTGTTTTACTGTCGTCGTCGTTGTCACCATAACCACCCCTTGTAAGGCCGTTTACAAGCAGCTGACAAACCGTTTGAAGAAATTCCTTACAGAGGATGGTTTGTGAGGCCGTAGGCCGAACAATGAAAAAAACGTTTGTACAACGCGGCTCACAAGTAATCGCCGCTCATAACCACCCCTGTAGGGCCTTTTACAAACCGTTTCCAGAAATTCCTTACAGAAGGGATTGTAGGCAGCGATTACTTGTGAGCAAAAACCGTTTGTATAAACGCGGCTTTGTCGTTTGTATAAACGCGGCTTTGTCGTTTGTACGCTCACAAATATTCGACGCTTAGATATAAAGAAATGGTAGAATGATTATATATGAAGTTGCATACGCAGTTGCATAAGCAGTCGAAGTCGCATACGCAGTCGAAGTTGCATACGCAGTTGCAGTTGCATAAGCAGTTGAAGATTCCGCCATTGACGACAGAAGAAGAGAAAAGGTACTGGGAGGAGGCGACGCCGGAGCAGAAGACGGCAATCTGTGTCGCGTATACCGTGCTGCCCAACATTTATTGTATTTCGCGGTCACAGGGCTTCCAGAAACAATAATATTTATATAAATTGCAAAAGTGAAAAGTGACAAATTTCGGATAAGTTTGTCACTTTTAGACAAGGAAGTGGTGTAAAACAATCAAGACGCCGACGAAAAAGTAGACTTTGTAGAATTCCTCCAAGAGCAAGAACTCGGTTTTTTCGTGCAAGGTAGTATGAAACCATTTGACGCATCGGTTGTACGACGAAATCAAGATAATGGTAACCAAGGTGAAACCCAGCGAAAATTGGTTGCGTCGCATCACCAAATACAACGAAATATAATTAAGTACCTCGAGTGCTGGTAGTTGTGCCAAAACATCGTACCACTGATAAGTTGGTGGAATAAATCGATGAGATGACGGATTTAACAAGTTCCCCATCGTGGCCCCCATTGCGTCAAAATCCGAGAGACGACAGGGGTTCATACCAGCAACATAATCCGGCTTGTCTGCCACTTTGACCCAATACGAAATCATGCATTCGCCGTGCATACAGGTCCAAGAAAAAACAAGGGCAAACACGTAGACGATATAGGCTGCATCCCATGGATTCCGCGGCACCAACAATCCATAAAAAGCAATCACCAAGGACAAGGCAAAGTGGAGGGTACCCACAAAGACATGACTAGAAGGAATGGTATCTGGAGTCATGGAAGAATCATGAGAAGAAGAAGAATCATGAGAAGAAGAAGCATGATAAGGCATACTTGGTTGTATTAGAAACATATAATTTTACAGGTCTATAGTAACAACAACAAGAACAACTTCTTCCACATGACTCTGGAAGCCATAAGAAAACAACAAAAAGAAACACAAGAGGCATTGGACCTCTATAAAAAGGTCGGTACGGCCAGACAACGACGTGGTCAATCGGACAAGGATTTTGTACAACAAACCAAGAAACGAATCAAAAAAGTATATCCCAGTGCAGGAACACAGAAATTGGACACACTGTACCAACAATGGAAACTGCTGCAAAACGAACAAGTCCGAAAAGCATACAGTGCCGTCGTCGAAACCAGTCCGGAAAAATGGTTGCCCACCAGGAAAGCAGAACCCGACCAACAACTAGAATACATTTACGACTTTTTTACGCCCCCCAAAGACAGCATCCTCCCAGTCTATGACATGGACCCCAGCTGGCTCGACTCCGCCGTCTTGGCACCAAACAGCCAAACATCCGCCTACGAAATGCTGGTGCATGGCGAAGTCGTCGACGAAGACAATGACATTTTGTCTTGGAGCAAAGTATTGCGCAGTGACTTGGTCGAGAACAATAAATTGGTCACCTTGGTCAAGCCGGCGCCCGAACACACCTTTTATTTGCGTGATGAAATCAAACAAGCCGTCACCCAATATGAATCCCAAGGCGCCACATCTGTCAGTGAAGTACCCTTGTATTTCGTCATCCTCGTGGGCGGCAAAAAGAATCCCATCCATATGCTGCTGTACCTGCTCATACAAAACAAAGTCTACACTCTGGGCCTGGGTTATGGCAACCAAGCCACCACCAAACAAAGACGTGTCACACAAAAAGTACAACGCGTCACACGCAAATTAGGCCCATCCATTTTAGCAGAAAAAATCAAAATTCTCGAATCCGCGCTCTATTCACCCGATTTTGTTCTCAATGTCAACAAACGCAACAAAATCGTCGACGTCGGTATCCTCACCTCGGTCGTTGCCAAAAAAATCGACCGCTATCTCCACCAATGCAACCAACTTAGCGGCGAATTCGTACGCCACGGCAAAAACCAAATAGAACTCGAATCCACACTCTTGTTGGGCCTCCAACCCACTTATAGCACACTTTCCAGCAACCTGTTGTCACGCATATTCATCAACTGCACCAGCTTCATCACCTCCCTCTTTGGTCATATCCAATGCCAAGGCAGCTTCGAAGATGCCAAAATCAGCCTTGTATCCCTCCCCCATTGGTGCGAATCGTCACCGCCATGGACAGATGAACGCATCCAACAAGTCATCGAAACATACAAAGCAGGCGACGTCACCCAATTGATACCCCTCGTCAAGAGATGCAAAGGCACCGCATGCAACATCATGGGCGGGCGACACACAGATAAAAGAAACTACAAGTAAGTATGTGAAACAGCTTAATAAAGACCTTACAGGAGGGAAAATATGATACAAGAAAAATTCGACAACATAAAATATGAATCCTTTCGATATTAATATTTTATTATATTAATGAAACAAGAATCAGGAAAACACGAATCAGGAACAAGTGACAAACCACCATCAAGCATAAGAAGAAATTCTGATGCTGATATTATGAATTATCATTCTAATTTTTGGAAACCATTGCTAAGAAGTCCAGAAGAAATTCAAAAAAATTCAAATAAAAATATTCCCCTAGCAACACGAACAAAATTTTCAAAAGGGAATAGAGGAGGACAAAAAAAGTCAAGAACACATAAAAAGACAAGAAGACATAAAAAACCGTAAAAAATACCGCAAAATAAATACGTAAAACAATTCCCTGTAAGGCTTTTGTAATTATGAAACCGTGTTTGTTATAGCTCGGACTTCGTCCTCGCTTCAAAACATTTCCCTGTAGGGTACTTTCTAAGCTGTTTTGAAACCGTGTTTGTTATAGCTCGGACTTCGTCCTCGCTGTCTACATACTAATGTTTCTATATGTACATTCATTTTGTACGTGGTGTACCCAAAAGTCCAAAGTCAGGCGGTGTATCATTTGTTTTCTCTTTTCCGGGTGGGTAAAACAAGGATAATAGGTCTGCTGCCATACCTGTAAATCCTGTTCTTGGATGGATTCCCAGGATGGAACAATCACGACTGGCAGGTCCAGACGTTTGTACAGGTCGGTATACGGCTTGTTTTCACGAATGATGGGAATGACTCCTACCAGCAACGCTTCCCACAGTTTCGGATTCACATCGAGGCCGCCTCCATGAACACACACTGTAAACATAGAGCGAGCCATGGTACTCAAATAGTCGCGATGATTGGTAGGTTGGCATGGTACGACGAATGATTTCCATTTGTGGGTACAAAGTTGGTGTACGTGGCCTCTTTCGGCCCATTGTCCTTGGCCGTCTCTGGTTCGGTTAAAGTTGGTGATTCGCAAAGGTTTGTTGCCGTCGATTTGTTCAAACGGCAAGAAATAATCAAGGGTGACTGGACATTCGTTGGGATTGATGCCCAACGGAAGCGGCCATACATTTTCCAGCTGTTCGTCCAAATTTTCCACAAACATTACGCGTATCATCTTGTGTTGCCCCAACGTTTTGAATTCCTGCAATCGAGACTTTGAACCGGACATACGCTTGTCCATATTGTTGGGAAATGTATAATCTTCGCCGGCAAGAATCAAACAAACAGGACTCACCAAACGCGGCAAAATATGGTCAATGAAATGAAGAATGAGTTTTTCTTTCAATCTTGTATTCACAAAAATCGTCTTGGCCTCTTCCAAAGACCTGTTGTACAAAATACATTCGCCACTCAACAAAACAATATCCATATGTTTCGCTAACCCCGAAACACAACCTTGCCTCCATGCAAACATTCTCGTATTCATTAACTCCATACGAGACAGGTACAAAAAGATTGTTAAAAATTGATTTTTTTGTAACAAACAAATCAATTATCATTATGAATTTGATACATACATCTGTAAAATGTCAACCAATCAATTCTGGTACTTACTACTACCCCCTTCCGCCCGTCAACACGTCGAAGCCGTCGGCTTGGACATGGCCATGGTGGAAGCCAACGAACACGTTTCGCAATTGCATGTATCTGACCCACAAAGAGAACATGTCATGTTTGTACGCAATGTCATCACCATCATTCACCGTTTGCATTACGACACCATAGCGGAAGAGCGCTACGGTAAAAGAGTCCTGCAACATGTCGTGCCAGAGGAAAAGGAATGGGTGCCATCTGACACGGAATGCCCCGTCTGCTTATCAGGTCGACCACGTTTGTTTGAAAAAACAGCATGTGGTCATATGTTTTGCAAAAAATGTACCCAATCACACTTTTCCAAACATCATGAATGCCCACTCTGTCGCGCCGAAGTGACTTTGGTAACTCTCGTACACCGAATGAAGAAACATTAACCCAAAAATACAAACAATCGAATTAAACAAATTAAACAAAAAAAAGTCCCCCATGGGATTCTTTTTTTGTTTTTATACTTTTTTTATTGCTTAGATACTCACTCTTGGGTCAAATCAATGACTTCCTGTACGACCTTTTCCTCTTTCATCGGAACCTGTTCTGAAACACCCAACAGGGGATGAATGAGTACTGGAACAACGACCTTTTCCTCTTTTATGGGAACCTGTTCTGAAACACCCAACAGGGGATGTATGACTTCTTCTTCTTGTGATTCTTCTTGTAATTCATCTTGTAATTCCTCTTTGCGAGTTACCATAGTTTTGACGGATGATTTGACGGTGCCTTCACGTTTCTTGAATCCATTGGAGCGGTACGAGTTTTCGCCAAAGGGGTCTTCGTACGTCGCCTCGTATTCCGCCACCGCTTGTAACGACGTGCGGTGGGGCCCTGTCTTGTGTCCTGCATCCAGCACATCTTTCCAATACCCCGACATGCGACCCGGCAAACCCTGGATTTGTACATTGTTGTCCACCTGTTTGGTATACAACTCGTGTGTGGCACCGATGCGCAGCTTCCATGCATTGGGAATCAGATTGGCGCGACGAAAGAAGCCCTTGATACCCAGTACGACATGTTGTCGCAGCGGTTTCGAAAACAGTTCGTCCAGTGCTTGGGCGGACAGGCGGTCCACCGAGTCGTGGATGCGGAACTGGACCCCCGCTTTTTGACAGGCTTGTTGAAGCAGGGCTTCGTTGCCCGTGGTTTTGCCCTGTTTCAATCGAACCAGATGGACGCGGTAATCGTTTCCGTAATGACGGACAATGTCTTCGTCGACCCATTGGGCGGCGGCTTCGGGGGTGGTCAGAGGATAGAATTCTTCCAGCATCCCGTGTTGCAAGAAATAGGCGTGTCCGGCGTATAGGTCGGGGATGGTCATACGATGAAGGGAGTGTACACCGGTGGGCCATTTGTCGAGGTCATACAATTCGCGAAGCATGGTGGCGCTGGCGAAGATGAAACGGATTTGGAAATGCTGGACAAAGAGGGGGTTCAACATGCCGGCGGCTTGCAAGGTGCGATGCAGGAGCTGCATTTGCTTGTCGCCGGTGTCGATTTCGTCGATGAAGATGAAGGCGCGGGCGTTGCGGTCTTTCATTTGTTGGAGGTGGGCGATATGCAGTTTGCCGTGGTGGAAAATGTTGGTTTGGAAAGACGTCGGCGCCTTTCTCTTCAATTCTTCTTCCCAACCCACATTGCTCATCCCTGTAAGGATGCGCACATTGCCGGGAGGCACGACAAAGGCGTCGTCAGGGTGGGTGGTCATCAAGTAGGCAAGCTGAATCATCAACCCATCCATGCCTACTTTGGTTTTTTTGCTGATGCTGATGATGCGACGTTCTGGGTTCTGGTAGAAGTCGTCGACGATTTTCTGCGCATCGGATTGCTGGTTTTCATAGACGTACTCGGACGTGGCGTGGACGTCGCCCTTGGCAAAGGCGAGACGGTTCTTTTCGATGGCCTTGGCGTAGGCATTGCGCACATTTTCTCGATTTGATTCTAGTATGGTTGTCATAGTTGCATTTGTAATTTGGTTTTATGGGTTTTTGGAATCAATTTTGAGCGAAAATATTGTATTCTCGTGATTTTATTTTTGCTGGAAGACTATTTATAAATTTATTTTGTATATCAATAACTCTACTATTTTTGGTTTGTGTAGATACATAATCACGAATTGAATTCTCTGTAACATCTTGAGGATATTTTAATAATAATACGACAATTAATGCTATTTGTTTAGTAACTTCTGCATTACCTGTAAATTGTAATATTTGTTTTGCTTTTGTGATGGCCGATATTATGTTATTAAATTTTTCATCGGTAATTTCTGTTTGATTTTGGAGACCGTCACGAATTATTCTACTTATCAATAGTTCATATATTATCTTCATTGTTTGTACTTTTTCTGTTTCGTTTGAAACAACAATTTTACCAGAAATATTTAATAATAATTGCATTAATGGTATAGGTGGTAATATTCTTAAATTTTTAAAAATTTCACTTTTTTGTAAAAGGTCCAACATTTCCGATGTGGCATTATTATTTCTTAAAATATCTAAAATTCCTCCATAATTACCAGGAGGATTTCCTACTAAAACAGTATTATATACTAATAAAAAAAAGTTTCGAATATAATCTTTCAAGTTTTCGGTTGTATCATTATCGAATAAACGAATTTGTGTTGTTAATACATTAATTGGAATATTTGGTATAGCTTTTCTAATTTCACAAAATGATAAAATAATAGCAATTTTATTTGGTTCTGGAATATTATTTTGTTTGATTATCGAGTCCTTGAATATTTGGTTATTTTGGTCAGTAAGTTTTTGGTCTTTCAGTACACTTCCTGCTATAGTATTTATATCTCTACTATTATTTCTATACATTTCGATTATATCAATAGTAGTAACATTAAGTAATGTCTTTAATTCTAATAATTGAGTAATTTCACTAATCAAACAATCAAAGTCATCAGCATTGCATTTTTTTGAAACTTCACTTGAAATATTATTAATATCTTCGAAATTTTGTAAAAAAACAGCTTCAGTTGAAATATCTTCATATTTGAAAATATTCATGTTTAGAAGATTTCTAATAATTTCAACAATGATAATTGCAGTAGAATTTGTATAGTTATCATCTCCGTTTCGTTCTTTGAATTTTGCTAATTTTGGATTTATAAAAGTATTTTTACTTTTATTTTTAAATTGTATTAAAGATATATTAGTATAATGTGAATCAATATTTTTTGGGCCATCATTAGTAGTATTATCAACAGGAGCACCTGCAGGCGTAGTAGCACCAGCACCTGCAGGCGTAGTAGCACCAGCACCTGCAGGAGAAGCAGGAGAAGCAGTAGCACCAGTAGGAGAAGCAGTAGCACCAGGAGTAGGAGAAGCAGTAGCACCAGGCGTAGGAGAAGCAGTAGCACCAGGAGTAGAAGCACCGGTAACAGGAGGAGTAACACTGGTAACAGGAGTAGTATTACCGGTAACTGCAAGAGCAGCAACAGGACCAGAAGCAACACCAGGAGAACCGGTAACACTAGTACCAACAGAAGAAAGAACACAAGTAGCGCCATCCGCTTTATTTGTGTAAACAGACACTGTGCGGGTTGTTACATCATTATTATTATTACCACTACCACCTTGCCATAAAATGCGTCTGCGTTTGATTTTCTTGGAAAGTTTTTTTGCAACGGCCCCGCTTTTTCTGGAATGAATTTTGCGAGGACGTCTTCTCGTTTTGATTCTCATTATACATTACTCCCATATTTTCTAAAGTGGAACGGGAAACGATGTAAAACCGTCCGCAAAATATTATTTTAATGGATTCCAAACATATCTGGTTCCTCCGTCACTGTGACAAACCTTCCGACCCTCACAACCCCTGTTGCACTCCCTACGGCCTCCTTCGCACCACACACTGGGCCTCCTACTTGACCCCACTCATCAACGCCTCTACTAACTCCGTTTCCCTGTATGCGTCCGGTTTCCAGCCTTCGTCCTACCCCCTCTGTCCCCCCCTTTTGGAAGGCAGAGGAAAACCTTCTTGTCCCCATTCCCAACGCATGTTTGTCACGGCCCACCATCTTCGACAAGAACTCATAAAGGGTCCATCCTTCCTCCATTCACCCCCTGTATGGTCCCAAGGCTGTGTCGGCGACTGGAAACACATGTGGAATCACCTCGTTCAATCTCCCTCCTTGGCCTCCATCGTCATATGGGAACACAACGAAATCATCGACATCCTTCGTCATGCCACCGGTCTCCCTATCACCCCATGGGAAGACAACAACCTCTACAATCTCGTCTTCCATTTGGAAATAAAACACGTTTCAACACACACACACTTTTCCTACGATTGTGTCGGTATGACACCCCAAGAGGAAAAATATTGTTGGTCCGTCACCACACCCTGGCTCCGTCAAACCCCCCACTCGGATTCCTCCAGTCGTCATTCTTTCGCATATGGAGCCAAAGTGTGCGTCATCATTGTATACGGATGGGCACTCCTCTTGTGTTGCTGGATATGTGCCAAACCAACCACCGTCACAACCCACCGTCGATTTCCTTCTTATGGCACCATGCACGAACCGGACCAATCGATTGATATCTAAAATCGATTGATATCTAAAAAACATTCTGTATACATTCCTTACAGGGAATGTGTATACATTCCTTACAGGGAATGTGTATACATTCCTTACAGGGGTTGTGTATACATTCCTTACAGGGGTTGTGTATACATTCCTTACAGGGGTTGTGTATACATTCCTTACAGGGGTTGTGTATACATTCCTTACAGGGGTTGCGTATACATTCCTTACAGAGGTTGTGTATACATTCCTTACAGGGGTTATGTGATTTCTTTTGGTCACATAAAAAAATTTTTTTTATCGTTTTTTCATTATTTATTTAAAACAAGGCATAATAATAATAACAAGGCATAATAACAAGACAGGATAACAAGGTAGGATAATAACAAGGTAGGATAATAACAAGGTAGGATAACAACAATCAATACAAATTATTTATTTCAATACATATTCTTCTTCTTCCATGCCGTAGTATTTTTTGTAACAATTTTCACTGCAAGCCGGATGGTAATCACCAAAGTCGCGTGTCACATCGTATGCTTCAAAGACCCAAAATTTGCAGCACAGTATACCTCCATCGCAGACAAAACACTTGAAACTTTCTTGCATTTGTCTCAATACAGTATTCATAAGTTCCTTCTCTGGGTTCTCTTGTGCGACGCCCCAACCAATCGTTCGTTTGTATTCGCCATATTGTTCTCTGTAATTTTCTTTGCATTCGTAGCGACAAAAGACGTGCGGCGGAGGACGAATGCATTGATTGTAACGTTCTACCACTTGGTTGCAGAATTGACAAGAAATATTCATTATTAATAAACAATTTACTTATTCATGATATATTAAAAATAATTTCAATTTTTTTGTAAATGAAATTATTGAAAATGGGTTTTAGAGCTTGTAAAAGGCCTTACAGGGAATAATGCAAAAATATTATTATTATATTATGAATTAGTATATGAAGGCAACAAAAAGGCAACTAAAAAGCGACAAAAAGGCAACTAAAAAGCGACAAAAAGTGGGGGGGTCTTCGCTTACTACTAGGAAACCTGACATCCCTGGTATCCTTTACATCACGGAAACAAAATTTAAAATACTTCTTTACATCGTATCTGAAGGCAACAAGTATAATGATTTAAAGAAAGAAGCACAGGGAAAAGGGTTGATTGATTTCTTACTAAGTGAAGAAGAAATAAATTTAATTACTATGCAAGATGAAAGCAATGAATTTAACTTAGATTTATATATATCGATGTTGGAAAATGAAAAAGTCATTGATTGGCTTTTAAACAACGAAAAATTAAGAATTTCAAATTATGTTGAAGAATTAAAATTAAAAGTAAACAAACTTGAGATTCCGGATGATGAAATATAATGGTGAATTTATAAATCAATCACTTATTAATTATTACAAATGGTTTGTGAACTGCCTTACAGGAATTTGTTTGCGGTAATGGTTTAAAAGCATAGTATCATTGATATACAGTGTTTGTTTTTATGATTTACAAGGAATATTTCGATTTGACGGTCGATTACCAGAAGCAGTATGGCGAGGACACGTCGTTGGTGTTGATGCAGGTCGGTTCTTTTTATGAAATGTATGGATTGAGGACGGAAGAGGAGGGTAGTGATTCGCCTTTTTCGAATATGCAAAAGGCGGCGATAGCGTGTTGTTTGAAAATCGCTGACAAAAAAGACCGTTTTGATTGGAAGGGTGTATCGTATGGTGTGATGATGGCGGGTTTTGGCGAATGTTCGTTGGACAAGTATTTGCCGTTGTTGGTGGATGCTGGATTCAGCGTGGCAGTATACATCCAAGAGGACGACATGGTCAAACGTTGTAAAAAACGTGTGTTTTATGGTGTCTTTTCCGCTGGCACCATTTTGGGCGGCGATGTTACTACCACTGTGTCGAATCATGTCATGGTTCTCTGGGTGCATCCGTATGTGCCCCTGGGTAAAAAGACACATCACTATGTGTGTGCCTGGGCTTGTACGGACAATGCCACGGGTGTGTCTTATTTGTATCAGTACATGGTGGAAGAGCCTCATCCGGGCATGGTGACACCGGCTTGTTTCGATGAGTTGGAGCGAGCCGTGTCGACTTATTCGCCCAGTGAGTTGGTGTTGGTGGTGGGGGGTGATGTCTTGTATGAAAAGCGGGATTTGGTTTTGCAATTTGTGGGGGCATCAGGGTGCAAACGGGTGCATGTGTTTTCCGAGGCGGACGAGAAGCCGGCGAAATGTGCTAAGCCAGCGTATGTCCAGGCCCTGTTGCAGCAGCAATTTGGTGACGAGCGATGCCAACAGGTGTGTTTGGAGTTGCAGCAGAATGAGTATGCCACCATGGCGTATTGTTTTTTGTTGGATTTTTTGCGACAACATTCGCCACATTGGGTGGAACGTGTTCAGATGCCACATTTGGCGTCTGTAGGGGGTCGCGTTGTCCTCGGAAATCATACCTTGAAACAATTGAATGTATTGTCTTCTTCTTCTTCTTCTTCTTCAGACGCTTGTTTGTTGACGATGTTGAACAAGACGATGACGCCGATGGGTCATCAGGCGTTTGTGCATGCTCTGTTGCATCCGACGACAGAGAGGGCGTTATTAGAAAGAGAATACGATGCCATGGATACGTTGTTGCAAGACACAGTTCTGCCACTGGTTCGAAAATGCCTAACAGAGGTGCGTCATATGGAGCGAATAGTGCGTCATATGGTGCATGGCAAGGGTTCTGTGCAGCAGGTGGGTCATTTGGTGCAGGGGTGTCGTGCGTTGGTAAAGTTGTTTGTGGAGGTGCCTCTGTTATCGCAGTGTTATGAAGCGGGTTGGGAGAATGAGGGGGTACGTCAGGCGGTGGCGTTTGAAGAGGGTTTGTCGAGGTGGGTGGATGTGGAGGCGTGTGTTTCGGGTTCCAAGTCGGATGTGATATTGCCGGGTGTGGATGCAGGGTTGGATGGGTTGGAGATGCAAGAGGGGGTTGTGAGGGAGGATTTGGAATCGTTGCAACGACAGTTGAATGAGTGTTTGGGTTCAGCGCATGTAAAGTGGCATGAAACGGCGAAATCGGGGTCTTCGTTGCAGATAACCGCGGTTCGAGGAAAGGCCTTACAGAGGGTGTTGTTGGGGGGTGAAAACAACGACGCCTGTTTTTTGTTGCCAAGTGGGGCCAGGATTCCGTATGCCGAGCTGCGGGTACAGACCGGGACAGGGGCCGATACGATTCATTCGGGGTCTGTGTCGACCTTGTTTCGGCGTTTGGCGTTGTTGGAAGAGCAGGTGGAGACACGACGTAATCAAGTGTGGAAAACGGCGGTATTGGCGCGGATTGTAGAGGAGTGGATGACGCCCTTACAGAAGGTGAGTGAGGTGCTCAAACGTGTGGATGTATTGCAGTGCAAAGTATGGTTGGCGAGTGAGTATTGTTACTGTCGGCCGGAACTTGTTATGGAGGACGAGTCGTTCATGAAGGTGGAGGCATTGCGGCATCCGTTGGTGGAGAGGTTGCAGACGCAGGAAATATATGTGGCGAATGATGTCACGTTGGGTACAAGTGAGGATACAAAACAAGGTATTTTGTTGTATGGAACGAATGCGGTGGGTAAGACGTCGTTTATCAAGTCGGTAGGTTTGGCGGTGTTGATGGCGCAGGCGGGTATGTTTGTGGCGGCGTCGTCGTTTCAGTTTCGTCCTTACCGAGCGATTTATTCGCGTATTCTGGGCAACGACGACCTGTTTCGCGGGATGTCGACTTTTGTCGTCGAAATGAGCGAACTACGCACTCTGTTGGTGGAAGCGGGGCCTGATGTCTTGGTGCTGGGTGACGAAGTGTGTTCGGGCACGGAGACGGAGTCGGCATTGTCGATTATGATGGCGACGTTGCGGTTATTGGTGACGCGCGGGTCACACTTCTTATTTGCCACACATTTCCATGAATTGTCACGCTGGTCCGAGATGCGGGAATTGAGTCGGAATGTGGCGATGAAGCATATGGAGGTGTTGTACGATGCGGCCAAGGACCGTTTGGTGTATGACCGTAGGTTGAAGGAGGGTCCGGGGCCGGCGATTTACGGATTGGAGGTGGCCAAATCGTTGTATATGCCGGCAGAGATGCTGGAGGACGCGTTTCGTTTGCGGGAGCGGTATTTTCCGCATGTGCGGACATTGTTGTCGATGGAGCCGACGCGGTACAACCGAGGCAAAATACGACAACCCCTTTGTGAGGCGTGTGGAGAGGGTGTGGGAGAGGAGGTGCATCATTTAGTGCCACAGAAGGAGGCGAATGTCCAGGGGACGTTGTGGTCGCCCTTGTCAAGGACGCCGTTTCATAAGAACCATGCGGCCAATTTACAGACGTTGTGTTCACGATGTCATGACGCCATTCATTCTGTGGAATCAAATTAAATTCCAAAAATATTGTATCTTTGGAATATAAGGAAATGGGGAAAAAAACAAAACGTTTTGGCAAACGGAACAAAAAACGGTCTAGCAAACAAAGACGAATATGTGGTGGTGGTGGTCCATTAGCTAATATATCTAATGTATCTAATGTAACTAGTGTTACTACTCCATATTTAAGTTCAAAACCTACTGCATCTTTCACTTCACAACCTTCTGCATCTTTCACTTCACAACCTTCTGCATCTTTCACTAAATTAAAAACTACTGCTTTAAATCTACCTTCTAAAGTAGAAATAAAAGATAATATGAGTAAAATTAAAGATACGTTACTTAGAAATAAGGATGACCCGATACAAAAATCCTTTTATAATAACGTCATTGAGACAGTAAGTAAAAAGTATAATTTAACTGAAAAAGAAAATTCAACATTACAGGATTATGAAAAGACAGTCTCAACATTTAATGAAACAAGTAATGAAGATATAGATATTTCATTAGCCCTTGAAATAGTACAAAATATCTATATCGATTTACAGAATAATAATTCATTCTTATTACAAAATGTAACAAATTCAGATTCTAGTAATTCTAATAGCTACGGTGTACTATATTTGATTATTGGTATATCTCTTGCTGTTGTAGCAGTTGTAGGTGGTGGTATTGCTTTTTATAATAGTAAACAGTATTTTACACCACGGGAATCACCGTGGTCTGAATATCCAAATTATTTAAAAGACCCTTTTTTATATACGGGTCGTGTTGGCGGCCCCCCACCAAAAAAACCATTGTGGGGGTATGTATAAAAATTTTTATTCATACCCTTGATAGCTCATACCGCAAAAAACATCCCCGGCAAGGCCACAACCCAAGAGAGGAAAAGTCCACCACCGTAACACCCCGCATCAATTTCAATGCCACATTGATATTGTGCACATTTTGTGTGCCGCATTGAGGACACAAGGAAACCATTTCAATGGCCCCATCATTATGAATTCGCATTTCCAACAGTTTTGCAACGGTATGCAATGACGTATCTTCCATCTCCTCCCTTTTGTTCTAGCCGTTTTAATCTGTTTTCTACATTGTTATTTCCATTCTCTATCCTATTTCCATTCTCTATCCTATTTCCATTCTGCGAGTCGCTTGATTCCGCTCAGACCTTGTACTGGGCATCAGACCTTGTGTTTGTGTTTGTCCTTGTGTTTGTGTTTGTGTTTGTGTTAGTGGCATCAGTGATTGGCTCATGGACTCTTGGATGGTTCGTTTTGTTTGACTCTGATTCCACACTTCGGTTTTGTCTTGTTGCCGCATCAAAAAAGAATAACTGACCTCTTTTTTCTCCACGTCGCTCCAATTCCCTTCCCATTGTGTCACACAACAGGGATGTAATAGATACCAACGGTCGCGAATTTGCAGTCGTCGCCACCAGATATCAATCGAGTACAAAAAGGGTTTGTCGGCCGCACGCATGAATTTCTGTGCCCCTTCGCGGAAATTTTCCAACAGCGTGTCATAATAAGGCTGTCTCACTATGTAAGCCATCGTCGAAAGACAATTGTGCACTCGCAAACACGTTTCGTCGACCTGTTCAAAAGGCGGCCAATTGTTTCCACCCAGCAACAATACATCCCAGTCATTTCCATGCTTCTCTTGAAACCGTTCAAGCTGACCCAACAGGAGGGATGCATCCAGGACCGTGAAATCATCTTCGCATATGAGGACCTGTTGCCACCCCTGGCCCTTGGCATACTCCAATGCACGGATGTGTGACAACGTACAGCCTATGGCACCCTGCTTCATCGGAATCGCCGGGACACGAATCGACTCGTTAGTAACCAATTTCAACCACTCCTGTTGGAAATGTTGCAGACGGTCCGACCTACTGTCGAGATTGATAAAGAGCGCGTTTTTCAACATGGTTCTATACCGTCTCACCACATAACCTTTATGTCATAAAAAAATGGGTGTTGGTTATATTACATAATAAACAATAACAGGGTACACAAACAATAACAGGATAGATGAACAACAACAGGGTATACAAACAATAACAGGGTACACAAACAATAACAGGGTACACAAACAATAACATGGTAGACAAACAATCACAGGGTATGGTTTATTTATTTTTGAGTAATGAGTCGGTAGGGTTCCAGAATGCATGTTGTGTGGATGCATTGTTTGACCGAGTCAAAGAGGGCCGCCACATTTTGAAAGCACTCATTCACATAGGCAATGAGTGCTTCCACTTCATTTAATCCGCTTTGCAGCGCCGCCACTGACTGTTCCGTGCGAACACGGAAGAAGATTTCCGTCGAGGCCTGAACAAACATAAAGAGAATGTCGTAGATTTCCCTCTTTTTGGCCGTCGCTTTCCATTCCTTGTGGAGCAGAGACTTGAACTCCTTCTCTGTGATGCGGTTGAGGAGGTACTTGATGCGCAGGGTCTGGTTGTCTTGCACGAGGTCAGTACGGAACCGGGCCAGCTCCACTTCACGCACGTGCATCACAAAGCGTAACCACTTGCCATACTGCATTTCCATGGGGTCCTGTACAAAAACATTGGCACGCAGGGAATAGATGAAATCGCGCATGACCCACATGTCCAGCTCACGTCCACACAACACGTCCTGAGGATTGCGCTGCTGTTGCGGACCTTGGGCCCGCTGGTTGCGCAAGAACTCGAAATAGTGCGGGTTATGCAGAGGGCCGGTCACAATGCGTTTCTGTAACCAACTGAAGGCAGTGTGGCACTGGGTGCACCACATTTGGTCACAGCCGTCGATTTTGAAAATCACGGTGGCACACGAGGGACAGGGCGTCGAGTCCGTCTGCAGCAGTTTGACTGTGGCGACGTCGTCAGGGTTGCATTCATGTACCGATGTGTTTTGACCAAGGAATACGTGACAGTGGTTGCAGGTTTTGAGGTTGCAGATGCCACATTTCCACTGGGTGGAGAGGAAGCCTTTGCAGTCGCCGTCACCACAACGGCGGAGAAAGGTGCGGCGTTCCTGGTCAGCAGGTGCGGTGGTCGTGGTGGTGCCACCACCTTGAAGGTTTCGAATCTCGCGTTGGAGGCGATGGATGTCGGATGCGTAGAGGGTCTTGGTTTGGAGCATAGCGGCCAGGGCGGGGTCATTCTTCTTCCAGGCACGCAACTCTTTGAAGAGTTGTTTCTGTGGGTTATTCAGGTCTTTCTCTCTAATATTGCGCCAAATAAGATTTTTGTTGCTTTCATAGAGGTCATTCGCCTGGTTGGAAATACCCATCATCAACAAACGCACCTGCTTGACCTCTTTTTCAATAGCTTCGACACGGAGAAAGAGCTGGGCAGCCTCTTGGGTCGCCGGCAACATAGCTACCTCGCGCTCATAAAAGAGACGCTCGCGATGAACCTTGAAATCCTCACGAACAAACGTCTTTGACATCGACGCATTCACAAAAGCAAACGACCACGTCTTGCCACACAACGGACTCATGCAACATGCATCGACCTGTTGAAGAGTCGATAAATACTGTTGACAACAGTGGCGACAGGCAGTAAAAGCACAGTGGACACACTCTACTGGCTTTCGATTCCCCTGGTTATAGTCCTCACAGCAAATAGTACAGGATAAAGTTGTCATTGATTCAATATAATTATTGTTTCACAGACAAATTTGAAAAAACACATTCGCACACTAAAGAATCAATTTTGGTAAATAAATTGATTCTTGTAGGGAAAACAACCCTACAAAAATAAGAGAAAAAAAAGTTTTTACTACAAGAGAGAATATATTACAACCCCTCCTGTAAGGAATTTCTGTAAGGTTTGTAAACTGCAACAAGTAACTGAAAACCCCTCTGTAAGGTCTTTGTTGAAACGGTTTGTAAAATGCCTTACAGGGGGGATTGAATGGTTCATCAAAGGGGTTGTAAAATGCCTTACAGGGGGGATAGAATGGTTCAATAAAGGGGTTATAAAAAGCCTTACAGGGGGATTGAATGGTTCATCAAAGGGGTTATAAAATACCTTACAGGGGGGGTTGAATGGTTCATCAAAGGGGTTATAAAATACCTTACAGGGGTGGTTTGTAAACGGCGTAAAAGGGATATGGGAACGATGCTTTATGTTGGAAGAAGAAGAACAAGAACAAGAAGACAAGATTATTATTCCTCGTCGAACGCAAGGCCATGCTCACATTCCCTGGATTGAAAAATACCGGCCGACGCAATTTGCCGACATTGTTTTGGAGCCCAACAACCGTCGTCTCTTTGAAAACATCATTCACCGTCGCAGCCCCTACTTCCCCAACCTCCTTCTGTATGGACCCCCAGGCACTGGAAAAACCACCAGTGTCATCAACCTGGTTTCCGAGTACCAACGGATTCATTCGCCTTATGGACATAATTTGAGCAGCAATGTCATTCATTTGAATGCATCGGACGAACGCGGCATCGACATTATTCGCAACCAAATCAATCTGTTTATCAAATCGCAGCATTTGTTTGATGCCGGGTTGAAATTCGTCGTATTGGACGAGGTGGATTACATGACCAAATCGGCACAACAGGCATTGAAATACATTTTGCAGACTTATGTGAGCAACAATGTGCGGTTTTTCCTCATTTGCAACTATATCTCCAAGATTGACGAATCCTTACAGAAGGAGTTTATTACCATTCAATTCAATCAATTGCCACGGGACGAAGTTGCCGCCTTTTTGCTCAACATTTGCAAACAAGAAGGCATCCCCATGACCACCGTCAAAGTGGAGAAAATCATGGACCTCTTTCATCACGATGTTCGCGGTATGATTAAATTCATTCAGCTCAACCAAGAACACACCATGGAACAAGCCATCTGGCAACATATGGATAGCCTCTTTTTATCCACCGATAAAAATCCACCCTGTAAGGCTATTTTGATGGACTTTGTCAAACAGGTGAGTCACCAGTACAATATGGAGGAGAAGCAGATTGTGCATCATTATGTGGAGCATGTGTGTTTGTATCATGTGTCGAGGGTTCATTCGGCATTTCTGGATTTCGTCGAAGTGTTGGTGCATCATTTGGACAATCCTGTATTGTTGCCTTTTTTTATACATCATATGCAACGGTTTGCCACACATGTATTGAAACCATGTATTGAAACCATGTAAAAAAACATGTATTGAAACCATGTATAAACTTGTTTGTAATGATGGAGCGATTGATTGTGTGTGTTTTATTTAAATACGTACATAAATGATTCTTCGGATTTGTTTAGAAAGCGATGGCGACGTCGCAAGTCAAATTGCCAATCCATATAGCAATTGTTGCTGCAAAACAACATTTCACCACCGGGGTATCCTCTGCGCTGATAAATGACGGCGAGAGGTCCATTGCAATGGTAGCATTGATTGCCGTAGAGGGGCACGGTATGTTGGATTTCACGAATCAGTTGTTGTTGTTGTGTATCCATTTTATTTGACTTTTTTATTGGATATATAAAAAAGTCAATTTTAGAAGAATGAATTGAATTTTCTAGAAGGAAGGATTGTCCCAATCGTCAAAGAGACCTCCGGATGCCAAACAGAGGATGTATGCGTTTTGTACTACTAGTTCCTTGCATGGATGACGAAAGGGGTTTGTTTCTTTGTAAGCTTTCCATGATTCGAGTTGTGCTGCTTTCTGGAAAGAGAGGTCCAATTGATTGCTTTTTTCGTAAAAAAGAGGGTCTTGCCAATAGGAAAAACGTTGGTCTATCCCCGACGTGGAAGCCTTTGTGGACAACAACAAGGAATGAGTTGCCTTCATACAATAAATATATGTATTTATTTATGTTATTATTAATATGAGATTTGTCTTAACATCTCATAGAAAAGATAAATATATCTCCAAGAATAAAACAAGAAAGATAAAAAAGAATTATCTATAAAAGTGGGCGTTTTAAATGTGCAAAGGTGTAAAATAATTATAACTGTTATCGTACATATGTTTCTTTGTGATAAAAATTATGTTATTATATATATGAGATAAAATATATGTGATTATATATATGAGATATAGAAAAAGGACAACACTTTTGAAAAAAAAAGGAAGGACAAAGAAAGGAAGGAGAACAATAAAGAAAGGAGGTTCGCAATCAATGCCCCTCGCAAAAGAGGGATTCAACAAATATGTGCTAAAAAAAACGTTACAGAGAAACAGTAAAGAAGAAACACTTTACAATTTATTGAGTGGAGCGCTGACAAAACCAGAAAGTTCTGATATAAAAAAAGAAAAATTAGATAACATAGATATGAAAGCAGAAGATATTTCAAAAATTATGGTGGATGATTTTCAAAGCAGTGCTAATAACAGTTTACTGGATGCTGAAAATAATGATTATGGAAATATTTTACATATTCTTTTATTTCTTACAACTGACTCGAAAGTACTGATGGTTTTATATGGTTTATCCATTTTTAATACTAAATATGTTCCGAATACCGTAATGGATGTTTCAATTCTGAAACATTCAATAGTAAAAAAATTATTAAAAGCGGCACAAAAAAACGCTGACCTGAAAATAAAATTATTAGAATTATTAAAAAAGAAAGATTACCCTGAAAAAAATAAAGAAAGAATGGAACAAGAAAGAGATGAAAATTTTAATTATAACAGTTTAACCCCTATCGAAAGGGCTAAAAATTTGTACGAAAGTAAATGGACGAATAATAAAAATCCAGAATTCTTAATATATGAATCAGTCAAATTGTTGCAAGCTTTTGAAGGTGGATTCTTCCAAAAGAGTCTTCGTCGAATGAGAGATTCATTAAGAAACGTCTTTAGTCAAAGGTCTGTGAGTCCAACAAGTAATGAAGAAATAATGCCTGTACAAGTAGAAGGAATAAAATATGAAAATACTGGATTAGATGATTTACTTGAATGGCGACAAAGACAAAGACAAAGACAATCAGGAATCGAAGAAGAAGAAGAAGATGAAGAAGAAAAATCAATTGACGATGAAAATTTTCCTTCCATAGATATTCCATATGATATGGAGAAACCACAAAAAAATAAACCACCTACTGATACATACTACGAACCATAATTGTTACCAATACTATGTTTAATATTGTCAACAATTCAAAACAAGGCCGACATAATATCATTACGCTGTCGCACCAATTCATCCAACAACCTCCTGTAATAGATGCGAAATTGTGGCCGCATTTTGCTCATTTCTTCCACTGTAAACCACCGGATTTCACTTTTCTCAAACAATTTGCTTTTGCGGTATACTTCCGGGTCCAACCTTTCCTGTAAGAAGCGCTGATTGGCATTGAAATAATGCACCAAAGCCTCATCATAATGAATGGGCAAACAATGTACGACGTATTTTTTGTCATCGGATTCCACGACATACACACCATCGCGTTTGATTCGTCGACGGATTTCGGCACGCGTCCCTAAAAAGCCAGTGAGTTCTTCGGAACCTTCGCGTACAGCGGTGTCCAAAGGGCTTTCGCCCTTTTCGTTTCCACCGCCAAAATCGGCCCACCCTGGTGTATCGGCATGACGGTTCTCTTTGCCAAACAAAAAATACAAACGGCCGCGAAACAACGCCACTGGCAAAATTCCCGCGCCCATACTCTTTCCTAGATAAGAATACTTATATGTTATATTCTTCCACATATTCTCATTCATAAACCATCCCTGTTACCGTTTGATATCACAAGGACTCGTTCACATAACACAAGTATTCTCCACCCCTGTAAGGCCATTTGATATCACGTTTACAAGCAGTTGACAAACCGTTTTCAGAAATCCCTTACAGAAGGATTTTGTAAAAACCGTTAAAAATTGTGGGTTGCCCCTCTTTATATTACAATACAATTCATAATAATAACAATATCACATTCATTACAACAATAACAATAATAATAACAAAATCATAACAGAGTACTTCTTACTTTCATCCATATATTGCCAAGCATATTTGGCCCCAAAATCTTCACTTTTCCATCGACCACGGTCCCCTTTCCTTCCCACTTTCGTTTTTCCAGCTGTTTTTCGCTGCATCTCAGTGCCGGATGCACCAGTATACGCTCGCCACTCTTTACCAAGTCTTTGCGTACCTCTTCGTATTCCGTCACTTTGTACTGACAAATCTCCTCTTGTACTTTCACACTCAATTCGTCCCATCTTTTCAATTCTTCTCCTGTCAACAAAAGTCCCTTTTTTCCGCCTCTTTTTTTCACCTCAGCTCCCGTCATAACGTCAGTGCCCGTCATAACGTCAGTGCCCGTCATAACGCCAGTGCCCGTCATAAATGTCTTGCCATACTCCAAAAGCACCTGTTTTCTCTCTTCAAGGGGGGTACATTCACTCAAGCGAATATATTTTTCTCCATGAAAGCAGTGTTCACCAGAAGGGTACTCTCGTTCTTCCCCAGAAGGAGTCAGAATAATCACTTTGCGCTCCCAAAAATTACTCAAAGAACGAAACTCTTTTCGTCCACTGAAGAAATTCACCACATGCGCCTCCAACATTTTGGTATCAGAAATCATTGATAATAATAATATTATTATTAAAACTTATTATTATCATTTAAGAATCAATTTTAGAAATGTCATCGAATATTCGGTCCAAATGGTGAAACAAATTGGTACGGTCCAATACCCACTCCACAGACGGCAATGCAACCTGTTCTCCCCCTCCTTGCAACCGCCGGAGCAACGCAATATCTTCCTCAACCCTTCCTGTAAGGGGTACACTGCACTGTGGCAGATAGTCTTCAATATGCTGGCATCCTAGGTACAATGGCCGTGCTCCATACAGGAGGGGATTGATGATTTTTTCCGTGAAATAATGGCCTGATTGGCTGTTTTCGATGCAAATGGAATAGTTGTAATCGGCATACGGCACCACCCCATGCACCGCCTCTGGGGTCTGTGGAAAAGCGCCGCGAATCCGTGTGTCATACGGGTATTTACGTCGGTATTCGTCGCATCCGCGGCCGTATATATCCACAGGGAGATTGGTTTGCAAGATTGCGTCGGCCAATTCGTGTCGGTACCGATGTCCTGGCAACATTTTCTTGTGACTCAGAACCAAGGAGCAAAAACGTGTTTTGACTGGTTGTTGTTTCATCGATGACTGACTTGACTGGTTGTGCATCAAAAAGAGTTGGCCCCCTCGAAACGGCGCCCCTAACTGCTCGTCACCCACATAATACGTTCCCACAAAACGTTTCACATAGTCGACCCACGCAGGGGGAGCCATATGCAACAACAGGGGCAACGGCTCATGAGCAAAGCCCACTATGCGATGACGAGGCAGAGCGGCAAAATGAGAATCGTTTGGCATCACACAATTGAACAAGAGGGCGTGGGTGTAATCGTCGCCCTGTGTAACAGTAATGGATTGCTTGTAGAGAGACAGTGCCGACATGTCCATGCAGGAACCGAAGTCGGACGACATACCTGCGTCGACGAAAAAACGTAGCTTGTACATATAAACAAGAAATCGGTATTCTTGTTTATAATGTTTATTTGTAAATCAATGTCTGTATGTTCTTTTTCTTCTTTTTTTTGACTTCTTCTTTATCGTTCCTTTCTTTTTCTTGCCCCCCCCTGTATAATTCGCGGCAAATAAGGAACTTTGTTGTGCCGAAAGCGAACATCCAGCGTTGCCGGCAATATGCATGGCATCTCCGCCGGCCGCATCCCAGTAACTTTGTTGGTTTCGCATCAAAGATTCATTCATGTTTTCTTATATTGAAAACATATTTTTGTTAATTGATTGGCAACATCGGTCCTGCACTTGCTGTCGCACTTGCACCTGCTGTTGCACCTGCACCTGTACAACCACATCCGCCACCTCCTTGGGTTCGTCGACGACGACGACGTACGCCTAAAGCGCGAGACTTTCGACGCGACTTTTTGCCTCGTCGACGACGCGACTTTTTGCCTCCTGCTTGGGCATACACACCACCCATGCTATTTACTGCAATACCACCTGTCATGGGGTCACGGACTTGGTCAAAACCGCCATAGGCAGCGAATCCATGAGACGAGGCACTTCCTGCACAACTCATCTGTATACCCTTACATTAGAAAAACATCAATCATACGCCTGTAAAAAATGCCCTGCAACAAGTCTGTGCCTTGCAACAAGTCTGTGCCTTGCAACAAGTCTGTGCCGCCTTACAGAGGGTCGTGTGATTTTACGCGAATACGTGATAACATATACAAGGCAAAGGCCATTAAAAAGAGTAATAAAACATGGTAGAAGCAAATGAACCATACATACAAATACAATTCATCGTAAACCCAGTGACCAACTTGTTTGACGACTTCGCGGACGTGTTTTTGCATCGTCGCATTTTGCAACATTTGAGATACCAATGTTTCCATCTTTGTAATAAATAATTCTTTTCCCGTCTCTACTTGACCGCAATACGCTTTTTCTTGTCTTTTGTTTCCTTTTGTATATGTGCCTTTTACAATATCTTATTTTCTAAAAGAAGAAGAAGAAGTACTTTTGCGCAGACTGGCAGGCAATTTTCCTTCAGACGGTCGTCCTTCAGGCAATCGTCCTTCAGACGGTCGTTCTTCAGACGGTCGTTCTTCAGACGGTCGTTCTTCAGACGGTCGTTCTTCAGACGGTCGTTCTTCAGACGGTCGTCCTTCAGACAGTCGTCCTTCAGAGAAATTTCTAAGAGAAGTATTTTTGCGCAGACTGTCAGGCAATCGTCCTTCAGGCAATTTTCCTTCAGATGGTTGTCCTTCAGATGGTTGTCCTTCAGGCAATCGTTCTTGAGACAATTTTCCTTCAGAGGGATTTACAAGAGAAGTATTACTTCTGGCAGGCTCTTTTCCTTCTACTTCTTGTTTTGGTTCAGAAGGGGGGTCCAAAGGAAAAGACTTTATACTTTTTTGTTCATTCAAGTATTGTTGTATATTCGACAAATATTGTTGTAATATTCTAATTTCATTTATTTTTTTGTGTTTCGAAATCAAGTCTATAGGTAAAAATTCTGTTTTAGACATATAACCATGTTCTGTACATTTTTCATTCAATAAAGTTTCTAAATCTAAATACAATTGTTGAGGTAATATAGCAATATTTTCTTTAATATATTCAAACAAATTTTCTAGAATTTTCATACAAGCCTGATTGAATGATTTTGTACAGTTTTTGTGAATCTTTTCACGTGACATTGTGGAATCTAAAAAAAGCACGTAATTTTTCAAGTTTGAACTGTCCCAGTCATAGCACAATACATGAAACAAATTGGCACCTGTAAAAAAATAAGATTTATCAGCGTAAAAACCCATAAGTAAGGATTTATTTTTTTTAGAAGTTTTGTAGTCATCTATAAAGAATTTAATCAATTCCGTAAAATTGCCAATGCTACAACAACGATTGACTATTTCTTTTAGCTTCTTACGATATTTTTTATTTTCTGCGAAAAATGCAAGTGCATTTATTCTCTCTGTTGGGAATGTCGTAGAGACAGATATCGTTCCTCCTTTTCTCCTTTTTGTCCATCTTTTTCTCTTCCTACTACTTCTTCTTATCGTCCTCATTGTACTAGATTCATATTTTTACGCATCCGAATGATGAATGTCAACAACCTTTTTCGCCTCTTCATTGCACGTCGCCGCCACCGGCTTATACTGATAACAGCGGTCATCGTGTTGATACGTCTTGTTCTCCAGGTCACCAATGACGACCCCATGAAAATCAATGCACTTGCCATCGTGGCAAATCTTACGAAACAAAGTGGCCAACCCTAGGCCCAACAAGATGGAAATCAAAATACGCCCTGCTTTGGACTGTAACAATCGACGAAAATCTAACTCCATTGGTTATATTGATGCAACAAAAGATTATTATTATATTTCATCCCAATGCAACTTATACAGAAGAATGTATACTTCAAAAATCCGTTCAAAAATAATATCAATTCAAAAAAAATGATATGATTTTTAAAAACCACCCCTGTAAGGTATTTTCGGAACCGTCTTGGGAAACGCCTTACAGAGGGATTGTATTTATATTCCTTCCCTGTAAGGTATTTTCGGAACCGTCTTGGGATTATTATGACAGGGGGATTGTATTTATTGCATGGGTATGGGTTCTAGCAAAGCAGAATCTTTGGGGCAATTGACTTCGGATTGTTGGAAAGAAAAGCATTGGCCGGCTTTGTCGCGATATTGTAGGTATTCGGCGGTTTGTGGAGTGGGATAGACGTATATTTTCTGGTTGCCATCGGTGTACAAGTACACGACCAATACACCTATTAGGAAACTGGCAAGAAAGACGGGGAAATCAATAAATTTCGCGAAATTACTCATTACCTTACTGAGAGGAATTATATTCATCGGAAGAAAAAAAACCGAAAAAAAACAAAAATCAAAGCACAAGAGAAGAACAACAAATGATTGTCTTATATATTGTACGATACAGCCAGAAAAATTGAACCAAACCGGAAATGTATTGCCGTGGTACTAAAATGTCTATTCTATTGGTATTTGATGTGGAAACAACAGGCTTACCGCCGTCTAGACACTCCCCTACAGGGGATGATGTGTGTAAATGGCCGCATATCACGCAACTCAGTGCCTTGTTGTACGACACAGAGGCCGAATTGGTGTTGGCTCATTTGAATTACTATGTGCGTATTCCGGTGGATGTACATATCCCTGACCGAGTGGTTGAAATCACGGGAATCACCGACGCCCTTTGTCAAGAAAAGGGGTTGCCCATTCGCGATGTCCTGTTGTCTTTTTACGAAATGTATACACGGGCAACGCATGTTGTCGCACACAATTATGCCTTCGATTCGTCGATGATGCAAGCCGAATTGCTGCGTCACGGACCTTTGTTGCCGCCCTATTGTCGTCATATGTTTTCGCAAACTGGTGTCTTGCCAGTGCCTTGTTGCACGATGTTGTTGTACCAGTATTACTGTGGGATTTTGCATACAAAGAGTTTGTACCGTGGTGGATTCATCAAGTATCCGAAGTTGGCCGAGATTTACGACCGGGTGTTTCAGGGGAACAAGGTGGCGGCAGACTATGGACTGCACAATTCGATGGTGGACACGTTGCTCTGTTTCCGCTTTTATCTATGCTTGGAACGCAGGCAACATATTGACGAGGCTGTGTTCCAATACATGCTGGATGCCATGTGTCGTCCGATGGTGCGGGAACAGTTTTCGGTGTCGTCACGAACACGACGCAAGAGTCCTACCAACAAGGGAGTTTTGCAACCTTGGAGTTCCTTTCTGGGTGTTTATTAAGATAGCTGAAATGGAAATGCAAACTATACCAACAAAGATGGAACAGTACAATGATTTGCTGTTTCAATACACTGGATTGAAAGAGACATCAAAATCCCCACAAATATTGGAGGAAGCCATGTTGATAACGGTGGATGAAGCAGTTTTTAAATTTCTGCAAGACGAAAGCAAGAATCTTTCTGAAGTAGACAGCATTACAATAAAAACGAAATACGAAAACTTTAAGAGAACATTACCAAGTTTTGGTCAAGCGAATACATACGATAAATTGAATGTCCTTTCTATTTTTGCTGCCAGTATTTTTGAGTTCTACTTGTTTTCAAAAGAAGGAATGCTTAAAAGAATGAGGGAGGAAACAACTGTTTTGTTACAGTCATTACAAACTAAAATAGACTATTTACAATCTACATTCGACAGTGCGAATGAAAGAAATATCGATGAAATAAATATCGAAATTTATATTTTAGAAAAAAATAAAAAAAAAATAGAAAATAGTGGAGGTATTTTTGTGTTATTAAAAGAAAAAACTAGATTATTCAACGATATTTTCAGTTGCGAGACATATGAAAAATTATATGAAATATTAAATAAAAACTCATTCTTTTATTTCTTACAAGAAAATAGTCGTAAAATACATAATGACATCAATTGGACCGTTGTCATAAGAAGAGGCGCCACTGCCTTATCTACCATCATGTTGGCTTTTTGTAAAAAAATATTCTTTGCTGGTTTGCAAACCAAAGAAACATTTGCACATGATGGAATATTAACTCCCTTGACTTATTTAAAACATGAAACAGTACATATTGCCATATTTTCGAATACAAATTTTATACAATATGAATACAGTCATATCTTGTCTGGTACGTTGCGTTATGACCACACTCTTTGTAGTCAATTCATCCAATTCATCCAAAATAAATATGAAAGAGACGAAGAGAGCTTGAATTTTCTTTACATATTTCTTTTTGCTTATTTGTTCGAAAATATTGACCAATTTGATACAATATTTATGCCGCTTGGAAACAAAACTTTTTGGGCAGATGTGTTTTGTTTTACTATCTCTCTCGATGTTTTTTTATTTGTCTATGATGTTGTATGCAAAGCCGAAAATAATTTTTTTGCGGGACGAATGACGAGTCCATACGATTTACAGGGTATTTTGCCCTCACTAATGAAAGATAAGGAAGTAACAAACGATTACAATGATTATAAAATACTTGTTAAAACATACAACAAACAATGTGTTTTGTTGTTTTTACAAAATTATTATGAATTCGTGGTATCCATCTTGAAGAAACAAGAATACATACAAAATGGGATTGTACTCAATTGTATAAATGGGGAATCGACAAAAAAATTACCTATTGAAGACACATCTAGTAAAATTCCATCTAGTAAAGGAGGAAAACGTACAAAAAAAGGACGTAACAAAAAAAGCAAAAAAAAGAAACGGTTTTGAAATATATATTTTAATCATTATAAAATATATATCATGTCAAGAAGGATTAATTCTATTCCTAATAGCATACCAAATAGCATTCATAAAAATCCTTTTTTTCATATCATGAATGAATTCAATCGTAAACACATAATCACTTTTAAAGAAAAAAACGGGCTAAAAGAACATACATATTCCAATGCGTTCATTTTAAACAATGTTTTGCGTGTAGGAAACGATACCATCGTGAAGAAAGAAAATGTTATGATTTTGAAAAAACAAGGTCAAGATATAGAAGTCGTATGGGTACCAACACCTATACCAAGCCACCTTGGTGGCAAATACAAACGCAAATCCAAACAGGATGTAAAACGTCCTTCTACAAGGCGTCTTTACAAACGTCCTTCTACAAGGCGTCTTTACAAACGTCCTTCTACAAGGCGTCTTTACAAACGTCCTTCTACAAGGCGTTTTTTTGACGTCCTTTGAATTGTTTCCAGGACAATGATTTGCCTTCGACTGGTTCAGGTTTTTCGGGATGTTGTGCATCCAATAGTTCGCCTTCGCGCCGCGCCGCGTCCAAGTACATGTCGGCAAACATGCGGCCCACTCGTTCTGTGCCCTCTTCTTGGTTCAACAGACCTTCTTCGATTTGCCGCAGCGTTTCCAAAGTACGAAACATCATATTCAGGTCCAAAACGTCTTTCAATAGTTTGTTAAAAATGATGGAATAGTGAGTAAAAAGATAATGACATTCGGTGGAACAGATATCCCGAAATTCTTGACTTTGTTTGTCACCGTCATAACTTCGTTTCAGCCGTTCCATTTTCAAAATGTCGTCGCGAAGAAAAACACTGCGCTTTTCCTGTCGCAGAAATTCTGTATTGTCTTCGTAATTCTCCTTGTACTCTTCCAAGGCTTTTACCAACGATTCCTTAGAAGACATTGGTTTTGAATACTATCGATACTCTTTTTATACCCGTTTCAACATATCCTTACAGAGGGGGTTTCACTATCGCTTCAAATAAATAAAAAAAGGGGTTTCCCCTTATGATTAATTAACAACAAAGCAAATACAAAAGTAATTTTTTATGTAGAGATGAGTCCATGTTTGCGGTAGTCTTCGGCAGCCTGTTCAGCGGCATCACATTCGTCCCAGTAGAAGAGATAAAACCAATCATCAATATCGTCTTTTTTCTTCATCAACTCAAGTAGGTCGTCATACTTGACTTGACCCTCCTGTAGGGCGCCCAAAACCCGTCTGTCAAACGGCAAGGAGCATGCTATATCAGCACCGAATACTTTGCCGTTTTCACCGACAATGACAAATTTTCCTTCACCATCACAATAGATAATATCGCCGAGTGGTACAGAATTCTCTTGGACGTAGGATTCCACCATGTCACGATGTTCCTTTATATTGATATTGAAATTGACCAATTCCATCTTTTCCGTCAAATCGTGGAATTGCGCTTGTCTGGACATGTTCATAAATTAGATTTGATTGTAACCATTTCATTTGATTTCATTCAATTTTAGAAAACATTTTTGTTTTGTAAAAATATTTTTTCTGAGAGGATTCTTGGTTCCTTCATATATTCGTGGCTTATATATATTTGCGTTGCCATGAAAATCGTGAAATCAAAGTCGTTTCCGCGTCCGAATGTGCAAGAATTGATAATTGTGTTGATTGCGTTGGGCATTGTGGTGTTTGTGTTGTACGCCATTTACAAAAACGTGTCACAACTGCGTGGCATTCGAAGTTTGAGTGGTTTCGTTCCACAGAAGCCATGGGAAGGATTTGTCAACGAAGGATTCACGGGCTCTGCGAAACATTCTTTAGAGTATTCGAGTTATCCAACCAACGAGGCCATCGATTCCAAGAAAACCATGTTGATTGATACTTCTTCATCCAGCACTTCTACTAAGCCCCAATGCGGCAAAGTATGGGGTCTCAATGGTCTCTTTTGTACACCGGATGTCGCCGACAAGCTCATCGACGTGTTTTATTCAGCCAAATCGGATATGAACTGTGCTGGCACTGGTTTGACCAAGGGACAGGGCAATTTGTGTTTGGACAAAGTACAACAGTCGTTGTTGTCATCCCGTGGAGGGAACGCTGATACATTGGACTATTTCAAGTCCTAATATATATACGGCCATGAGAAACATAGTAAGTAATTTCGTAAGGATGTTACGAGGAAAAGAAAAGAAACCCGAAGAACCCGAAAAGAAAGAAGCTAGCATGCGCTCCAAAGCATACGAAGCTGTCACGCAAGCCAAATGGAACAAACAAAAATGCATAATGAACGAAAATGCAAAAATCAAAATGCAAGTGCGCCAAAACCCTAAACGAGTACGTATCGACTGCAAAATCTACAAGGAACATGCAGACCAAATCATAAACGACTTAGAAGAGGAACTTCGTGTGGAACTTCATAAACTTCGTCCAAAAAAAAAAACAAATGTTCCCAATATACTCACATCTAGTACCAATATAGTATCACCTAGTACCAATGTAGTCACACCTATTTCCAATGTAGTATCACCTAGTACCAATATAGTATCACATAGTACCAAAGTAGTATCACCTAGTACCAATATAGTCACGTCTAGTTCCTCGAAAAAATCACGACGACGACATTTACAAGTACCTCAATTACAATTACATGATTTACATGATTTACAATTACCTGATTTACCATTATCTGATGCATCGGAAAATAAATCGAGGAAGCGTATTGTTCTCGGTGGAAGAAAGAAGACAGTTCGAAAAAGATAAAAACAATCTCGTGTCAATATAATTCAGGAACATGCTATACGAAACGCAAAACGAGCGTGTAGAAGAATTAAACGATGCCATTTATGCCCGTGTTATTCCGGACGCTCCTTTGGAGCCCCAATACGACATTCGCCCTGTCTCCACCAAGTATGCTCGTTTCCCCATTCTCGACCGAAGACGTGTGGAAGGAGTGGAAACATCTCTGATGCTATATCCTCAACAACCTACTCCTGTAGGGGTGTCTATGGGACCGTTGTCCGGTTTTTCGGTGGACCAAGAAACGCAACTGCAAAACCGATTTTTCGCTCTACAGAAGCATGGCAGTGGCATCCAATCGACCTACATTCCAGCTTCCACAAGCTCCCTGTACAATGACCCCGCCTTTTACGCCCCCGGACAACCCATAGAAGCACATCCCGGATTGACACCTGTCTATGACATATCTACAATGGAATCCCCCATTCCAGCCTTTGTTACTTCCCTTGGTATGGCAAACAAACCCTTTCACAATTCTACCAGTGTCAAAGGGAAAATGTAACCATACAAAAATTGATTTCCTGACCAACTGGATTTCATCAACAACTTGATGAAATTCTTATGCCTACTCTTTCTCGCTTTTGGTAACTCGTTTGTGACAAAAAATATCCATTTTGTCACAAAAATTCCTACAAATAACATACCCATAACCCCTGTAAGGATTCCCACAAACGTAGTTTCAAATATACCCATAACCCCTGTAAGGATTCCCACTAATATTCCTACAATTATAAACACCACCCCTGTAAGGATTCCTACAAACGTCTTTTCAAACATACCCATAACCTCTCCGACAAGCAAAAGCGGGTCTCCGACAAGCAAGAGCGGGTCTCCGACAAGCAAGAGCGGGTCTCCGACAAGCAAAAGCGGGTCTCCGACAAGCAAAAGCGGGTCTCCGACAAGCAAAAGCGGGTCTCCGACAAGCAATAAAGTCGTAGTGATAAATCAAACGGGACCCGACCCGTTTCCGATATTGACAATTGTGTTGGTGTTTGTGGTAGTTTCGTTTGTTTGTTTGATGGGTTTTTGTATTTGGAAACTGTACGAAAAACATAATAATTAATTGTTTTGAACTGAATTGTTTGTTTTGTTGAACTGTATATGACTCATTTTTGTTGAAATAAATTGTTTGTTTTGTTGAACTGTACATCACTTGTTTTTGTTGAACTAAATTGTTTGTTTTTGTTGAACTAAATTGTTTGTTTTTGTTGAACTGTATTCTTGTTTTGTTTGTTTTTGTTGAACTGTCTATGGCTTGTTTTGTTGAACTGTCTATGGCTTGTTTTGTTGAACTGTCTATGGCTTGTTTTGTTGAACTGTCTATGGCTTGTTTTGTTGAACTGTCTATGGCTTTTTTTTT
>Ga0209400_1000560_pt1 | contig 32286 bp, 37 predicted proteins | sample M_130807_EF_Meta_FD_187313 | JGI IMG/M metagenome (GOLD analysis project Ga0209400, IMG submission 187313) | Freshwater microbial communities from Lake Montjoie, Canada to study carbon cycling - M_130807_EF_MetaG (SPAdes) (version 2) | ecosystem: Environmental > Aquatic > Freshwater > Lake... | reverse complement strand
CGCCCGCATCGTACCGTAACTACCGTAACTCCTATAGGAGGAGTTACGTTACGTTACGGTAAACTCGCCTTTGCCCCCCGTAACCAGTTACGGCTAGTTACGGTAAGTTACGGTAGTTACGGCATAATTTTTAGAATGAGTTTAGACCCCAATTCCCTTTCCTTAACCACCCAACCTTTCTCATGTCTGCCTATTATTTCAGCATCAGTTAGGTCCCTGACGATCATCCCAGGCTTGGCCGAGGCTTTGAGATGCTGATCAACTGCGGTGGCTTTGATGCCTTGCTCAAGCAAGAACGTCTTGAACGCCTCCCTGCTGACATATGGCATCTCATCCACAACTTTCGCACCGCCAACAAACCAAGCCCGCTCTAAGTTGGTTTTGTGTTCGTCTAGCTTAGTGGCTTTAGGCGTCGGAATACGCAGATCGCCCTCTTGGAACATCTCAAACACCGCCCCAAGCAGCGGCAACCCATCTTCGTCCTGCCAACCCAGATCCACGGGGCTTAGACAACCAAACAGATCTGCTGGCTCTGGCGCGTCTTTCTGCTTAGTGCAAGACACGATTACCTCATGGCTCTTGCCGTGAACCAAGATACTCGCGTCCAATGCCCCGCGCCACGCGCTAGAACCTCGCGCACGCTGTTTTGCCTCGCTGTTGTGTCCTAGGTGGTGCACAAGCATGGTTGTGGCGCTCAGGGCCATTGAGACCACGTTACAGGCATTGATCATCGCCCTTGTGTCTTTGGCGCTGTTCTCGTCGCCTGACATATGGTTGTTGAGCGTGTCGATGTTGACCAGTACAACTGGTTCTGGCGTCAAAGCCCGTACTGCCGCGATTACCTGCGCTGCTGCGCCAGGGGCATCCATATCCAACGCCTTGTTGCTGATCAACAGGTTGTCCAAACTCGCCACGTTGTTGCGCTTGCACCAACTGGCTATACGCTGGCGCATCCCGTAGTTGCCCTCACCGGCGAGATACACAACGATCCCCGGCTTCGTTTTAATACCGTGCCACGGTATGCCGCTAGCTATGCAGCAAGCCATGTCTAAGGCAACGAACGTCTTACCCACTCCTGACTCGCCATACATCATCGCCGTGGCGTATGCAGGTAACCACCCCTTCACAATCCACGGCACAGGGCTTGGTTGGCCCAAGAAGCTCGTCGCACGGGTCAGGAAGTAGTCGCGTGTCTCCTCTTGGGTAAAAAGCGCGTCAAGGGCCGCAGAACCGAGCGCGTTACTGGCCGCAACGTCTGCGTCTGGCTCGTACCGCGTGACTGACCTTGCGATCTGCTTAATCTCACTTGATGGCAATGGGATCTCACACCGTGTCTCGTTAGCAACACTTATTGCGGCTAGGATCTCGGCTTCGGTCATGCCAAACGAGCGCATCGCACCGGCCAGACTCGTTAGGCCATCGTTGCGGTTGCCTTGAATCAGATCCCCGTTGGTTGTCGGCACTACCTTACGCTGGCCCAGATACGGCAACCAGTTGGTTGGGATGCTGGTAGGTGCTATGCCATCAAACGGATCGCTAGACGCCTCCCACTCGTAAGCGCGGTGCTCGATTGTTGACGGGTAGGCGATGTAGTAGCGCCCGTCTGACAACAAATCTATGCCTTCGCCTAGCTTGCAGGAGCGGATGCCCTCTTGATGCCGTGCGATGTAGTGCTGTCCACCACCTGCGGTAAGCGCCATCGCGCCGTCTGGCATAGGCCCGTGCTGCTCTAGCCATTGCTCCCAACTCGCATCCCCACCGTTGCGTGGGTCAATGTCAAACACAACGATCCCGCTGGTGCTGCCGCAAGCAATACCAATGTTGAACTCTGGGTTCTGAGTCCACCATCGCCGAATCTGATCTGGCTCTGTGGTTGCATCGTTGACGCCGTGGGCGGTTGCAGGAACCTTGCCGTTGGGCACTACAGGTAGAACTTTCCAGCCCCATGAGGCGTAAGTCAGGGCGGCTTTAATCTTGTTCATGGTCTGCACGCAGCTTTCCCTCAGTCTTAACTTCGATCTCGTATTGACGGGCCATCGGGGGCCGTTCACCCCACCGATAGATCACCTGCGGCCATATTCCAAGCGCATCGGCGAGCTTTTTCAGCCCGCCAAAGTACTTGATCGCTTCTTCTGTTGTCACTTTTTCCCCTTGGGTTGAAACTTTCTGTTGACACTCTACGTTGAAACCGCTAATCTAGCAACAACTGCACGAACGGATAGCCCGAATGTGCGGTCTCAACCAAGGAGTAACCATGAAGTTTGAAGAGAAAGAAGACCCGCCTTGGGTCATTATCTTGGCGTCGATTGCGGTCGGCGCATCTGCTGCCATCGTCTTGTTTCTTGCGTTAAGTGGAGGCATCTGATGGCAATTCAGTTAAAGCGCACGAAAGAAGCCACCGCCCAGGCGGTAAAGCTTCTGGTTTACGGTCAAGCCGGCGCGGGTAAGACCAGTCTTATTCCAACCCTGCCAACGCCGGTCATTTTGAGTGCCGAAGGCGGTTTGCTATCGATTGCAGATACTAATTTGCCGTTCATTGAGATTACGAGCATGGATGATCTTAGGGAGGCTTACAAGTGGCTGACTAGCAGCACCGAAGCGGCAGAGTTTGAGTCGGTGGCGCTTGACAGTATTAGCGAGATCGCCGAGGTGGTGCTGAACGCTGAGAAGAAGATCAATAAAGATCCACGAGCCGCATATGGTGCGATGCAGGAGCAGATGGCCGACATTATCCGAGGCTTTCGTGATTTGCCCGGTAAGCACGTCTATATGTCGGCAAAATTGGAAAAGACTCAGGACGAGATGGGCCGCGTTTTGTATGCACCCTCAATGCCGGGTAACAAGACCGGCCAGTCGCTGCCCTACTTTTTTGACGAAGTGCTGGCTTTGCGCGTGGAAAAAGACGCCGAAGGAATGACCCGCCGCGCTTTGATGACCGATGGCGATGGGTTGTGGCTTGCCAAGGACCGCAGCGGCAAACTGGATGTTTGGGAAGACGCCGATTTGGGCGACATCATAAGGAAGATTGGATCATGAGAGTGTTTGACGACATCACACTAGATGAACTAGCCGAGCGTTGGATCGGCTACAAGGAAGCCGAGAAGGTTGCCGTTGAGATGCGCCGCGACATCGAAGACCAGATCGCCAAAAAGGTTCAGTTCCCGGAGACGTTTGAGGGGACTGAGAACGTGGTGCAAGTCGGGTCACCTTTCGCTATTAAGATTGAAGGTCGGGTTAACCGCACGGTCAACGCTGACAAGTTGCTGGTCATTGCCCACGAAACTGGGTCTGAAGAGCATTTGTCCACCGTTTTCCGGTGGAAGCCGGAAATCAACATGACCGTTTGGAAAGCAACAGATGAGTCAATCACCAAACCGTTTGCGGCAGCAATAACTGCCAAACCGGGACGCCCTAGTTTTACCATCACAAGGAAGTGAAATGCTTTTAGACGAAACCTATGACGTTGCCTCGCTGCCCCAGTCGGAGCGCAACTTTGAACCCCTGCCACAGGGCTGGTACACCGCAACAATTTCTAACGCAGAAGTGATGCCTACGAAGATGGGTAATGGGAAGTACATCAAGATCCGCTACGACATCCAAGGCCCGACGCACCAAGGGCGCGTGGTGTTTGGCAACCTGAATGTACGCAACCCCAACCCGAAGGCCGAGGAGATCGGTCGCCAGCAGTTGGGCGAGATCATGCGGGCGATTGGCCTGACTTCGTTGAAGGATACGGACCAGATGATTGGCGGCAACCTGTCGATCAAACTGGATATTCGGATCTCTGAGCAGTATGGCAACAGCAACGAAGTGCGCGGGTTTAAGTCGTTATCTGGCGGTGCTGCACCTGCACCCAAGGCTGCATCATCAATTCCCGCTGCTGGCGTGAAGGCTGCGCCACCGTGGGCTAAAAAGTAATAGGCAAAAAAATGCCCCGGTGGAGTGCCGGGGCAAATCGATACCAAGGAGAGAGCACGTGAAAATACCTGACGCTCAGTATAGCATCCCCGAACTAATTGACAAGCACCACGCAGACAAGCCAGAGAAGCCAAGGGCACATCTTGGTGCAAGCCAACTGGGTCACCCTTGCGACCGTTGGCTATGGCTGTCGTTCCGCTGGGCGGTGGCGAGCAAGTTTGAAGGCCGTGTGTTGCGTATGTTCAGACGCGGCCAGAATGAAGAAGCCACGATCAAAGAGGATCTGCAAGCCATTGGCATCCAGTTTAAGCCAGGGGTAGCGCAGGAACGGGTGGACTTTGGTTGCCACATTAGCGGGAGCATAGATGACATCGCAATCTCTGGAGTGCCGGGAGCGCCACAGAAGAAACACGTTTGTGAGTACAAAACCCACAACAAAAAATCGTTTGAACAAGTTGAAGACAAGGGCGTGGAGCGTGCCAAGTTTGATCACTTTGTGCAAATGCAGTCTTATATGCATGGCACTGGTATTGATCGGGCGCTATATGTGGCTGTCTGCAAAGATGACGACCGCATCTACACAGAGCGGGTGGAGTACGACAAAGGCGTTGCCGAAAACGCAATAGCCAGAGGCAAACGCATTGCGTTGTCAGACCGGATGCCAGAGCCGTTAAGTGCCGATCCTAGCTGGTATCAATGTAAGTGGTGTGCAGCGCATGAGTTCTGCCACGGCGACCGCCTGACCAAGGAAGTCAACTGCCGCACCTGCGCCCATAGCACCGCTACCGAGGATTCCAAGTGGATCTGCGAGCGCCACGCCGGTAGCGAGATACCCGTGGAATGGCAGCGTGAGGGTTGCGGTAGCCATGTCTTGCATCCCGATATGGTCCCGTGGCAGCGCAAAGAAGCCGGTGATGAATGGCAGACCATCTACGTCATCAAAGGCAAAGAAGTGGTGAACGGCAAGCCAGGGGACGGTGTGTACGGGTCTAAGGAGTTGGTTGCTAACGCCGAAGCTTGCGCCGAGTCTGACGAAGGCATGATTGAGTTTCGTAAGATGTTTGATGCGCGGGTAGTTGGATGATCCTGCGTGATTACCAGCAGCGGGCCATTACCGACTTGTACAACTGGTTTCTAGCTGGCTATGCGGGCAACCCGTGCTTGGTGTTGCCAACAGGATCAGGCAAGAGCCACATCGTTGCCGCTATTTGCGAAGACGCGCTTACTAAGTGGCCTGAGACGCGGGTGTTGATGTTGACCCACGTAAAGGAGCTGATTGAGCAGAACGCCGAGAAGATGTACGTGCATTGGCCTGACGCCCCGCTTGGAATTTATAGCGCGGGTATAGGGCGGCGTGAACTACATCAGCCGATTACGTTTGCTGGCATTCAGTCGGTGCGGGACAAGGCAGCGCAGATTGATTACGTTGATCTGGTGATTATTGACGAGTGCCATCTGGTGAACCACAAGGACACGGGCGGTTATCGTGATTTGTTGCGCCAGCTTCAACGCATCAACCCTAACTTGCGCGTCATTGGCCTGACCGCCACGCCGTATCGGCTAGGTCACGGCATGATTACCGATGAGCCGGCGATCTTCAACGCCTTGATTGAGCCGGTGACGATTGAGGAGTTGATCTTTAAGAAGTACTTGGCACCGCTACGCTCCAAGATCACATCTACCGCGTTGGACACAACAGGCGTCGCCAAGCGCGGTGGCGAGTTTGTTGAAGGCGAGCTCCAGAAGGCAGTTAACACTAAAGACCAAAACGTCCGAGTTGTATCGGAAGTTATTGCGCTGGCCGAGGATAGGCAGCATTGGCTGTTTTTCTGCACGGGTGTATCTCACGCTGAGAACGTCTGCGAGATCCTTAACTATTGGGGCATACCGGCCAAGTGCGTGACAGGCGACACGCCCAAGAAAGAACGCGAGAAGATTATTGAGGAATTTAAGACCGGCAAGATCAAGGCGTTGACTAACGCCAACGTGCTAACCACTGGTTTTGACTACCCAGACATTGACCTGATTGCCATGTTGCGCCCAACAATGTCCCCTGGTCTGTACATCCAGATGGCCGGTCGAGGGATGCGCCCCAAGAGCCACACAGATCATTGTTTGGTTCTGGACTTTGCCAAGGTGGTGGCAACGCATGGCCCGATCACAAACGTCCAATCTCCCAAAAAGGGAGGAACAGGCGACGGTGTTGCACCAATCAAAATATGCGACAACTGCAACGAGATCTGTGCGTTGGCGGTGCGTGTATGCCCCGCTTGCGGGACGGATTTCCCCGCCGTTGAGCCTAAGAAGTTGAAGTTACAGCATGACGACATTATGGGCGACAGCGGGACCGAGATGGCGGTTACCGATTGGTCTTGGCGGCGTCACGTTAGTCAGGCCAGCGGCAAGCTAATGGTGTCAATCACCTACTACGGTGGCTTGAGCGATATTCCTATTACGGAATATTTGCCCATACTTCACTCTGGTTTTGCCGGCGAGAAAGCCTTGGGTACGCTGTACTACATCGCTAACAAAGCCCAGGCTGTTTTGAACCAGATCAACGAAGTGGCTGAGTCAGACGCGGTTGATTATGTTGTGGCGCAGATGAACCAAGGGTTTGCCCCAGTATCCATTGAGTACAAACGCGATGGAAAATTCTTTAGGGTTGTGAGCAGGAAATGGTGATGCCAACCGAGCATGAAGAGCAACGCGAACTGGTCCGTTGGTTTCGGCAAACTTACCCAGATGTGCGGATTTTTGCTATTCCCAACGGGGAAAAGCGCAGCATTAGCGTGGCAAGTAGGTTGAAGTCCGAGGGCGTTAGCGCCGGGGTCCCAGACTTGTTTGTGCCCTCATGGGGCTTGTGGATTGAGATGAAACGACAAAAAGGAGGTGTGATACGACCAGAGCAGAAAGACTGGATCAATTACCTACAAGGCTGCGGGCATCGGGTCATTGTGGGATATGGGTTTGACGATGCCAAAACCAAAATCGGAGAGCAGAAATGACAAAGAAACAAAAACCGGAATTTAAAGTTAATTTCAGTATCGCTGAGATGATTCAGCGTTTTACTGACTACGCATTAGAGCCTGTGTTTAAGCTGCCTAACAGCGACGAAATTGTGGTCCCGCATTATGTTGAGCCGCACAAATGGGTGGGATTGGGTGGTGTTGTGTACACAACCGAGGATTTGCTTAACTCCCGTGCGTTTCCAGAATTGAAATGCTTGTGGTCAAGGCCGTGGACTGAGAAGATTATCTTTCAGGGTAAGGACCGAGTATTTAGCAGCGCAGAACTTAAAATCTTGATAAAGGCACGGTTATGAACAAAGCAGAAGCATGGCGCAAATGGTGGTCTGTAATTCACAAGACCATTCCGGCTGGTAGTTATGACCCAAGGGAAGCATTTATGTGGGAGGCCTGGGAGGCGGCCTGGGAAGAGGCAAACAAACAATCTCAGGTTGAGATTACCCATCTTAAAGAACAGTTATTGCGATCCAACACCAACGATGGCGCGTACAAGGCGGCGTTTTTGGCTGGTCAAATGGCGGCACGTGGAGGTAGCTGGAAATGAAATATTGCTGGCCCAAGAAACTGTATTACGTTTGCTGCCGTTGGATTGAATACCCAAAAGGAGGCGGCAGAAACTTTATCGCAACAAAACATTTGGGTCGCGCTCGGTACTACGCCAAGCGTTTAAAACTCAAGATGCGCCAGATTGATGTGCGAGTGCGGGGCAAAAAACCGTATGTGCTCAAAGATAGTTGGCTATGAAATACGGCATCCTTGACGACGAAGGCAACGTCGTCCGGTGGGTCTGGCATATGCCGCCGTACCCGCACATTGTCGAGCGCATCAAGCGCAAACGTAAACCCAAGCTGGACTTGTCCAACGTACCAGACGCACTGTTTTGAGGTGAATATGAGCCAACAGAAGGTTCTTGATTATTTGAGTCAACACGGAGAGATGGCAAGGAAAGAAATGAAAGTGCCAGGTGTAACGCCCAAAGCGTTGTTTGGAATACTGAACCGTTTGTGCGCTAATGGTTCTGTCTCCAAACGTGAAGTTGGAGAAGAAAACAGAAAGTATTTTGTGTTCAACATCGGCCCTCCTTCGGTAGAGCCAGAGTACTCGTATATCCTTAGAAACTTACCCAGAAAGGAAACCGTATGACCGATTTTGCAACGTGGCGCTACGAAAATCTTGTCAAGTTTGCAGTAGAAGCAAACCAGCGGCTGGCGCTGCTTAATGCGGAGATTGACGCGCTAAACGCCGACTTAAAAGCGGCGATTAACGCTTACCGAGATCTACTTCGCCGCGACGCCCCTGGACTTCTCGAAACTTCTCATACCGCCGAAACCAAGCAAGCCGGCGAGTAACGTCATCAACTGTTCTACTTGGAGATCTGGCGGCGGGGGTAGACCCTTCGGGATTAAGTCTACGCCCTGCCCAAACGCCCAGACCCACTGCATTAGTGGGTAGCCAAGGAATTGGTAGGCTAGGCCAGCAACGCCAACCCAACCGACAGCAGGACGCCAGCCAGAGACAAATACGCTAGTGCTTGCAGCTTCAATTTTATTGATGTCCACCTGGGCAAGATCGGTGGCTTGGTCAATTTTCTTTTCCTCCAAAGCGAGTTTGCGCTCTTCGAGCGCCATCTCAAGTTTCTCCTTGTCGGTCGTAATGAGATCACCTGCAACTTTGCCAACTCCTTCAATGATTGACCCGATACCTATCAAGTCCATTACTTTAGCCCTTTCAGAGTGCGATTTAACCAGCCTAACAAGAACTTGGACTGAGATCTGTTCTTGTTGCAAATGTCAGCGTAGCGCGTGATTTTCGCCAGCGCGTAAGATTTTCTAAACGACTCGGATTCAACATTGTTGAACTTTTGCAGCGTAACAGGGCCAACCGCGCCGTCTGGCGTAGCACCCACAATCAACTGCGCCAATTTGACCGCAACTGACAAGCCGGTGTTTACGCCGAAGTTGAAAACCGATTCCGCAACAGTTTGGTTTGTAATCTCATCCCCTCGTAAACGATCCCAAAACTCAGTCTTATAAAATCCCCGTACCATCCCAGTAAGAACAGTGCCTTGCTGATTGTGGTCGATAAGATGCCACCCACCCCACTGAGGATTTTTGTTTCGTGCGATTCCAGCATAAGTCATCCCTCCGGTGTCACCGGGAATAGTGTGGAGAACGTAACCACCTTCATCGGTGATCATCTTTTCAAAAGCAGCGTTGAAGTCAGCCATTACAATTCGCTCACATCAATAAGTTGACCACGGAAGTTGATGATACCTTCTGCGTACTTGCTGACCAGTTCGGGCCAGAGCGGCTTGCTGTCTTTCATCGTTACCACGGCAAAGCCGCTGCGCCAGTTGACGGGGCCGTCTTCAAGGTAGTCGATGAACTGCGGCCCGTCAATTTCCGCAAGCGTACCCGTGTCAACGCCCCACCGAGTGCCATTGTAGTCCCCGAACGGGGTGACCTTGAGGCTGTGTAAATGGCCGGTGATAGTTGTAACCCCAGAGTTGACCGTGTTGTTGTGGGTAGCGTGAACGCCGCCTTTGTATCGGTGCTTGACCACTACGCTATCTGACAACCAGCACGACCAGCAGGGATGCCACTTGGGAAAATGATCCTTAAGCGCCGTACCGCCGACCCCTTCAAATTGGGGTATGGCCTCGGATAAGCGCGTTTCAAAGCGCGAGTCATGGTTGCCTAGCGGCCAGATCAGTTGTGTGTGATGGCGGGCTTTTTCGCAGGCGTCTTCAATCTCTTTAAGTGCTTCCTTGCAAGCGTCAAGTTCTTGCTTCACGTTTGGAACGCTGCTCCAATTTATTCTGGCGTGTTTGCTGATTGAACTTCCGTCAAAAATGTCACCATTCGCTATGACAACGTGCGGTTTGAGTTCGTTTATCGCCCATAGCAAGCCCTTGAAAGCGGTTGACCTGATCCCCGGCCAGAAGTGGGCGTCAGAAAAAATTAGCGCAATACCATCAGTCAGGCCAGCTTCGTGTCTGGCTTTTTTGATATGGATTGGTTTGCCAACCGCTAATTTGATGTTTAGTTTGCTTTCTATATTGCGCCGCCGAGTGTGTGCGCGACGCTCAGAAATGCCAGCAATTCTTGCTACTTTAAGTGGTGATTTGTGCTCTTCCCACAACCGCAAAAATTCTTCGTCCGTGATTTTTGGTGTCATTATTCTTCATCCTTTTAGGAGAAGCACCCCAAATACCACAGTTTTGTTGCGGTTGGGTGACCCCCCGAGGTTATCGGGGGGCCAGATCATTACTCGTCGGTCTGTTCGTCAACCTCTTCGGCCTCAACTTCTTCGGCTTCTTCTTCGTCATTGGCATGAGCTTGGAAGAGTGCGTCGGCGGTTGAAGAGAAGAGCGAAGACAGCGTAAACTCGTTGATGTTTGATGCTTTGGCAACCAAGAAGGCGACCGAGAACAGAGCGTTCAGGGCATCAACTGGTTCAGAGTCATTGATCGCGTCAAGAATGTCGTCTTTCATGTCAGGCTCCAGAAAAAGGAGTCTTAAGTTTACAAACTGACCGTGACCGTTTAGTGACCTCTGGTCAGTATGGTCAGCAACAGAAAAATAATTGCCCCGCACCCAGTGACTAGGATCTGCTCTAGCCGCTTGATCCGGGCATGGATACCTTTGGTTTCTTTTTCAATGCCTTCGTACCTTACGGCGCAGACATCTACGTGGGCATCAATCTTGTGATCAACTTCAGATAATGTAACCATCAGGGCACCAATTTGTTTTGGTTGGTTGGAGCAAGAGCGTTAAAGGTTGCGGCCTCTTTGGCTTGCTTTTTGGTAATGGAATTTTGACGCATTTCTGCAACTGTCTGAGCGCCTGGAATTCTTAACGCAGACATTTTTTCCAGACCGCGCATAAGTGCGCTGGCAGTGTTTGAGTAGTTTACAGCACCAAGTTGTTTGACCGTTGCGTCTTTAACTGTGTCGCGCAAATCAAGAATCTGCTCGCGGCCATCTTTTCCAAACAACTCAGTCAACTTGTCTTCACGTTCCAACTTGTCAACCGCCTTACGGAAGCTGTCAAACTTGGTCACACCATTAACGCCGGTTGCCTGACCTTTGAGCCATTGAATTGTTTGGCCTTTCAGTTCATTGATTGCTTGTTGACCTTCTGGGCCGGCGCGTTTGAGCAATGAGGTGATGTGCTGAACATCTTCCTTTGAACTGCCTAGCACCACATTGTCAAAAATATCAGACAACCTGACGAGACGGTCTTCACCTTTACTACCAACCAGTTTGGCTACCGCTTTAACATCATCAAATTCTTTAGAAAACTGTCGACGTGCTGCGCGGGCTTCTTTGTAAAGATCCCCGCCAGCGCCTTCAGTTGCTTGGTCAATAAGATTTTTTACTTCTTTGCCATAATTTGAATTTGGCGTGCCAAATTCAGTTTTTTTGCCGATGTTTTGGTATATGTCTTCAAATGCCCGGATGGAAATGTTGCCAGTTCCGTTTGGATCGTTAATCTTGAGTTGCTCAAGCGTGTCTTGCAAAATTGGCGCAAGCGACGTTCTGGTCGTGGGCGTTTGCTTGTTGATGTAGTCAACAAGACTCTGGTACGGAACCTCTTGCAGCGTCTCGCCAGCGTTGTCTGCCGCGTTGTATTTGCTACGATAATTGTTGATTGATTTTTGGTACTCTGCCATTAAAGGCTTATCAACAAGTTTGCCAACGTCGCGCAGGTAAATTGGGTCAACATCAGCTACGGTTGAGCCGGTGGCTTCGGTCAGTTTTTGAAACTGCCTACCGATTGCTTCTTGCTGTTGCTGCTTGATGTTGGTAAGCGGGGCTACCAACTGAGGCTTGTTAGACTTCAGCAAATCTTGTTCAAGTTGCTGTTGCGCCAAACTTTGTGTTTGTTCCCCTTTGGTTAGCGGGATGCCCTGACGTTGAGCGCGTTCTGCCCGCATCAACGCTTCTTGCGTCAAGGCTGCGCCACCGCCGCCCATTTGGGGTTCTGGCGTCCGTACTAAAGCGTTCTGTATCGTTTGGGATACACGTTGCGCTGCTGGCGTAGCGCGAGCGGCGAGAGCGTTGGCTGTTTGGGCAATCTGTCCTGCTTGACCAACAACAGGTATAAATGCAGGAAGGTTAGGCGCTAGATTGCCAAGCATTTTAAGGTTTGCTTGTGCGCCCTCACCGGTAGGTCGATAAGTTCCGGCCTCCATGACCTTTTCGGCCAATTTGACATTTGGGCCTTTGCCCAACTCACCGCCAAAAATTCCAGCAATTTGCCCTGCTAAACCACTAACACCACCGGAGATAATGCTCGCAGCGGTTTCTGGAATACCAGCCACGCGGGCCATAAAAGAAGGTTCTTTTTCTTGTTTGGGCGGTAGCGTAATCGTGCCAGGGATCTGGCTGGCGGTTCCCGCGATTCCGGTTTGCTTGTAAAAATCTGCCTTTGGGATATCCGCGTAGAACTTCTGGTGCAACGCATCAACCAGTTGCAAATCTGGCACATCCGAATACATCGGAAACTTTTCACGGATTTCCAGAATTGAAGGCATTTTTATTTCCTCAACCCAAGCGGGTCAGCACCAGTTGCAGCACCAGCAGACGGACCACCGGCAGCGCCTGAAGAAATTTCATCAATCTTTTTGGCAAACGGTCCGGCAACTTGCCGAATTGCGCTAATTGCCAGCTTACGGGCTTCTTGTTTTTGTTTGATAGTGCTATCACTATCTCCAACTTGCGGGAAATATTTTCTTTCTTCTCTTGCAAATTCGGCAGGACTAATACTAGCGCCAGATTCCTTACGAAGAACTGCGGTAATAAAATTTTCTTTGGCCTGTTCGTAATTATTCTGGTTTTCGCTAGAAAGAAATGGTCGCAACACACTTTCTGCGCCAGCGGCAAGTTTTTCGCCTTGATAAGGAACCAGAGCTTCCAAAGTTCCTGATATGGCCCCTTTTATTCTGCCGCCAGAAGTAACCCCTTTGCCTTCTAAACCTTCCAAGATTTTATTAGCACCATCCATACGAACGCCATAAGCAATGGCGTTTCCTTGAGCTTCGTTAGGTGCTTTGCCTTCAATACCAGTTACAGCAACAAACTTGCCTTGTGGATTTTCTGGACTTGGAGCGTAAATAAACCCACCAGCACTTGCGTCAAACTTGGGTTGCTTGGCTTGATATTCTGCCCGAGCATCTGCTTGCCGTTGTAAAGCGACCCTTTGTCCTTCCAGACCAAGTCTTGCTCTATCAGCCTTTTCCCGCTCGGCATTTGATCTAGCAGTTTCCGCTGCTTGAGCAGCAGAAATATCTGTCATTGGCTTACCGTCAGGACCAAGAACAAATTCGCTTGCGCCGGTTAATACATTTGTTTTTACAACACCATTTTTGGTGCTTGTAAGTTTGTAAGAAGCAATGTTAGCTTGTTTGGCCGAAGTTTCTGCTTGCAAAGCAGAAGTATTAGCTTGCCTTTCTTGGTTAATAGCCGTAAACAACTTTGCTTTTTGTTCTTCAAGAGCCTTGATTCTAGCTTGCACACCGGGAAGCCCTGCGGCTTCAGAACCAACAAGTCTTGCAATTTCGTTATTGACCGCGCTAAGTTCACCTTGCAAATTAGATACCGCTGGCATAGCCGTAACAGCCGGCGTTGGAACAACGGCAGTTTGTGGAGGTGCAACCATTGCGTTAGCAACTGGTTGTGCTTGTGGTGCGGTGGGAGCCAGAGCATTGGTAGCTGGCGCAGCCATTGGTTGAGTTGGAGCGCGGCCAGCAAGAATCGCTTGTTCCTGTTCAGAACGCAGTAACTCTGGCATTTTGTCCAGAGCAGTTGCGCTTCTTGCAATCAAACGCTGCAATCCCCCAGGTTGGGCAAGGTCAGCCATGATTTGAGCGCGTGAACTTTCAGCGGTCACGCCTCGGCTTTTGAGATATTCGCCCAAAATGGGATCGGCATGGTTGGCTTCATGCCATGCAATGTATTGCTCTGGCGTTTTGACACTAGACAACAATCCTTTTGATTGTTCAAATCTTTGGTTTACAACTTTTCCAAGTTGTTCTTTACGAGCAAGTTGTTCTTTTTCAACTTCCGCAAGTTGCTTTTCAATCGCAGGAAGTTTTGATCCAACGCCAGAGGTAGCAATTTTTGCCCGCAACGTAGGCAAATCAATTTGGCCTGTTTGCGGGTTGTACGCTTCCATGTACGCTTTGTTAAGCGCATTCTCTGTCTCTTCCCCTCGTCTTGCTGCGGCAAGAGTGTACTGAGCTAGAGCATTTTGATTCTGTGCGTTCTGGATGTTGGCAACTGTGCCGTACATCGACAACGGATTTTCAAGTTGCAGAGGCCGGACGCCAAGTGCAATAGATGAGTCAATTGCCATGATTAATCCTTAAGGTCCATAGCCCCAGTCGTAACCGACAGATGGTTGATTTGTGGAGTAAGGAGTTGCAGAATAAATTGGCGATCCACCATACCCCATAGAATTATTTGATGGAAGTCGGTTGATTAACTGCTGGTTCTGCATATAGTTCAAACCAGTCCCAAGCGCGGATGTAAGCGCGTTGGTTGAACCAACATAACCAGATGCGCGAGCGTTGGCTACGTTGCCATAACCAGCAGCAAGATTCTGGCCCATTTGTCCTGCTGCGCCAGTCAATGTATTGGTGGCGCTTTGCCCGACTCCAGCCAACGATTGCAACGGGTTAAGTTGCGCGTTGCGTTCAATTTGATAGCGATTAAATGCGTTTTGATACTCTTGCGACGCCATGTCTTGACCGTAGCGTTGTGCGCCTTTGAGCGTAGCGCCAGACAACAAACCACCACGCGCTGCTGCTGTACGGTCCAACGCTTTCATTCCTTCAGACAACCGAAAAGCGTAACCTGGGTCTTGCTGAAATTGGCTTGTCCCAAAAGGCGTATAATTCGACGCCAGCGGGATCAATTTGTTTAATGCTTCTTCACCAGCTTTCTGCCACGGCGCTTGCAGTTCAACTTGTTTGTTGAACATTTGCTGTTGGGCTTCAATACCTTGTCGAGCCGCTTCCGCTTGTGTGCTTGCCGCTTTATTTGAAGAATAACTTCCAATAATTGCACTTGAAACAATCGCCGTTGCAACCCAAGTCATTGCAGTTCTCCTTGCAGGGCTTTCATTTCTCCTGCGATTTTCAATAAATTACTAGAATCAAACAACGCGGTGTTGTCAGGCTCAACAAGTTCTGCTTCAATCTCATCAAGATCGGTTTTGTCTGTGCGATGAACGGTCATGCCAATCGCGTCGGTTACTGCCAACGTCACCCGTTTGGTCCCCGGCTTAGACTCAACCACATCACCAGCTTTCAGGCGCTTCATCCCGTTTTCAGTCCACGCAATTATTTCACCCATCGCGCACAAAAACAAATGATGGTGCTTGTGAACTTTGCCTACAATCAACGTGCCAGCAGGACGAAAAACCTTCCTGCAATACATTCCAGACTCTGAAAAGTAATGCTCAGTTTGCAGATCGGCTTGAGGCATCTTGACCATTTCGGCCTGTAACTGCTCAATCTGCTCCCGCGATGGGACAATGTGGGCAAGATCGTTCAAGTGATCTCCCGTCCGTTAGCCCGGATATTGATCGCTGACGCTGTTCCTGCAATGGTACTGATAAAGCCGCTAGGCGCAAGTGCAGCGCCAGTTATCTCAGGAAACGTATACGTCTCCGATGGTTGTAACGATTTGGTTTTAACAATCAAGTTTTGATTGCCCGCCGCGTCTGCCCCCGTAACCAAGTTGACGCTGATCGTCGCCGTCGCTGCGCTAAAGTTGGTTGCCGTGAACTTGTCAATAAGCGCAGTCACACCATTAGCGGTGTACTGAATCGTTTGACTATTTTCAGCAAACTTTGCCGGGATTAAAACTCTTACGGATACTGTCATGGTTGCGCTGCCTTATACGCCAAAACCAGCGCGTCGTAGTCGCCGCCGATCTGAGCCTTGAGTACGTCCCGAATCCTGTTACATTTACTCTGTTCTGCTTTTTCGGTTCTCACCAGCGAACGTAAACGATCACGGTACTGGTAGTCGCTGATTGCCTGAACGTCGTCTTCTGACAACGAATGCGGCAACTCCTCGATTTTCACGCCCTTGAACGCTACCCAATCCACCGGCCAGTCACCAGACGGAAGTGCAAGTAGCATAGCAGAATAGTTATCAATGTTCACCTGATATGCGTAGATTTCCATCTCGCGGTAATAGGCGTTCATGATCGCCGAGGCTAGTTTTTCGTCGTTAGTAATCATCTTGATTGGTCGGAAAAAGATACGGAATTTGAAATATCTAAAGGCGTCGCAGGACTTGAATACACTGAACCAAACCCCCCAGAAGTCCACGGGTAAACTCTAGTATAAGGAGACGCTGCCGATATAGCACCGGCAATTTCTGTCCCCGTGCTAGACCATGACACTGCTCTTATGGTTTGTAATATGGACGGGCTTGAGTACAAAGAACCAAAGCCAGAAGACCATTGGTACACTTTTAAAGGCGCTGGGGTTGCGCTATTTCCAACCGCAACCTCAGACCCAGACGGGGAAAATCTAACCCCAAATACCGCCCCTCCAGCAGAGGTTGAAGGATTAGCGTACCTTGTACCAAACCCAGAAGACGTTACAGGGTATCCAGAGAGCAACGGAAACAAGGTGTTGCCAATTACAATATCATTGGTAACAGGGTTAAAAGATATGGTTCCTGGGTTGCTACCCTGTCCGGGAAGCGTGGCGGGGTTTGCGTATTTAGTGCCAAATCCAGTTGCCGATGACCACGGAAACAGAGAAATTACTGGGTTTGATTGTTGACTAAACGCAACTTGCGTATTGTCACCATTTAACGTGACGCCAGTAGAAGAATCAGAAGAATTTAACGCGGTGCCATTTGCATATTTAGACCCAAACCCAGTTGTTTGATCCCATGCCCATGCTTGTGGGTAAGATACGCTTGCGGCGTTTGAGGTAATAATTGCGTCAACATTATTAGTCCAACTAAACCCTGCGGGGCCAGAACCTGATGGGCTTAATGGGCTAGCCGCGTTAGCGTACTGCGTTCCAAAACCAGCAGCAGACCATTGCCATACAAAGAAAAAAGGCGACGCAGTACAAGATGCCGAAATATTTGAGTTATTTTTAACGAAAGAAACTTGGTTAATTGCGTTAGAAATTGTTGGTGCTGTAAAACTAGACCCAAACCCTGTTGTTGAATTCCAATTGTAAGCAGAAATTCTTTTGCCCGCCGTGGGGCCGCCATAAGCAATATAAATTGACGGGACAACAGGCGCAGCCGCATCTCCGTAAGTAAACATTCCCAGAAAGCCGCTCATGTCACGCCCAGGCCAAAGACGTACCATGTATCGGTTGCAACCTTGATCATAGTGGCGACGCCGTTAGACGCGACAGATCGGTTGCCGGTAGATGCTGAGTTGGCGAGCTTGAGCGTGACGCCCGATCCGGCTTGAATGACCAACGCCGTGGCGTTACTCACCACACTAATAACCGTACCAGTCTCAAACGCCACGCTACTGTACGGCGGTACGGTGACGTTGCCGGTCAGGTAAAGATGTTTGGCGCTATCTGACAACACCAGCGTGCCGCTGGTATTGCTTGATTGCGGCATTGTACGAAAACCAAACCCGTACAAGTTACCGGCGCTGTCTTTGACCGTTGAGCCGCTATCTAGACCAGTAATGGTTTTGTTGGTCAGCGTTTGCGTGCCAGTCAGCGTAACAACTGTATTGTCAATACTGATTGTGCCAGTTGATGTGATTGGACCGCCAGTTAGGCCCGTCCCAGTGTCAACCCGAGTGACGCCGGTAGAACTTGGCTGATTTACCGGCCCAAGTTCAAGCGAGTTAATACTATTGTAGATTTCATCAATTTGTGGCCCGACTGGCGAATAACTTAACTCTTCAGCCGTAATTGAGCTAGTCCCCGCTCCGGTTAGATTAAATAAGTTAAAGAAAAATCTGTACCATTCACGCGACATTAGCCCAGTACGCGGGTCAATAAAATCAACCCGAGGCGCGGGGATCTGGGTGATGTTATTGATGACTGGCATTAGGCAGTTGTCCCGCTCAAGTGCAGTTCAGCGCCCATGATTGCAATCTTGACCGGATCTGTACCGGACAATTCGTAAACTCGGTCACGCAGTTTAAGTGTCATGCCCAAGCGCCGCCAGAACACTCGATGCCCGTAAACGCCAATTTTTCCAAGCGGTGACCAGTGCTCGTTTGACCAAGTGTGACCAGCGTCGTCTGACCAACGCAACATGACTTGCGGATCAAATCCAAGCGTATAACCATCACCTTCAACGCTGACCAAATAGTCACCGCTTTCTGTGATCAAATAAAAATCACTTTCAGTCACCAAATATGTTGGATCGTTTCCATTTCCACCGTTTAAGCCAACGCCGCTTTGGCAATCCAGTTGTAGGCTATGGTGCGCTGTACGGGTTAGGTTATTCTGTCCTGTCGGCAACGCCCGCCAAGAACGCAACCATTTTTGCTGCGCTCCGTTGTCAGCGTAAACGTCTAAGTCAAACGCATACAGATTACCGTTGGCGTAATCGCCAACAACAATTTGATTGTTAAACGCCATCTGACAATTACTGCGATGCCGTAAGAATTCACCATTTTCAAAGCTGGCCCGTTCATGCCACGCTTGTGTAGATACGTCATACACCCAAGTTGCGTTAGCTGACGGAAACGTCAAAACATAAAAAGAATGACCTTCTTGTTGGTATGTGTAGCCAATCGCATCGCTAATGTTGCCGTATTGGGCAATTGCGTATTCAATTGCGTGGGTGCTAATTCGCTGGCCCGTGTAGCCGTTGGCGCGGTAGACAATGCCTTGGCCGCGAGCATCCGCGCCTAACCAAAACAAACCGTTGTCTAATTTGGTAACTGAATATGTTGCAGCGCAACCAATTTCATTATACGCGCCTTGAATACGTTGCAACGGGAAGTCTGGATTGCCCGCGTCGTACCAGACTTCAACCGAATTGGTCCCAAACAACCACGCTTCACGGTGGTCAACAATCATGCTAACAAGATTGTCGGGCGATCCTTCGGCGCTTGCAAAATCTAACGGGTCAATTGAAGTTCCGTCTAATAGCGTAGTCACCCAGATTTTTTGGCTATTGGGTTCAATGAAAACAAAATATCCGTCGAGATAACCAACGGTCAAAGCGCCGGGAAAGTCTGGATCTATTATTTGTTGAAATGCGTTGGTTTGCGAGTTGTAGATGTAGCTTGGTCCACCGCAAGCAATAAACAACTGGGTTCCATTGTCAACCATGCTGACAGGACCAGTGCCGGTTACTGTACCCAACAACGTCGCAACGTAATTAGTTGCGATGCTGTAAAGTTCTAAACCGCTAACAACATATCCAACATTGTTAAACGTCCACAGACCGCGAATTGGGCCAGTGCCAACAGTGTTAAGCAGACGCAGCCCAGGCGCTCTGTTTAGAAATGCGGGTTCTTTACCGCCTTCTGGCACAATTTCAGGGAAGAGATTAACCATCCTGTTGTCGGCAGCATTGATGCTCCGAGCAACATACGCCGATCCCAGAATCGGCGTTTTCATCAGTAGTTACCGGCGTAGACGTTGAACCGCTGGCGCGTTGCAACAATTGCGTAAGGCATTGACATCACATCGTCAGGGTTGTTGATGCGCTTAAGGTTGCGCTTACTGGTCATGGCGATCCGCTTGACCTGATCGGACGGTTCAACACCAAACTCAGGCGCGATTTCCATCGCCAGATTGTAGGTAAACGCCCTCAAATACCCTGGTGGAAAAGCCAATACGGTGGCAAGCGTTGCAGGTTCAGTAAGTTCTTGAACGCTAATAAAGTGAAACTCTAAAAGGCGCGTGGGCCTTGGATAGATGTAAATGTCAATGTCGGGGTAGGTCATGTTCACAAACATGACCTGCGGATAGGTAGACGTTACGGTCTTAACCGCAATACCATCGTATTGCTGTTGGTTGATCAGCTTGATTCCGTAAGACACGTTGGTTTGCGGGTCACGGAAATACGTAGCGTCGTCAACCAGAATCGGACGAACAGCAGTGCCGTTTAGCCGTACCAAAGACCCTGACGGTCCAAGTGTGGCGTTGATTGCGCCAACAGGCCATTCAACGATCTGATCTTGTGTGCTGAACACCGATAGACGCTCGGTGTTCCATGAATCAATCATCTGATTCATGGCCATCAGCGAGTCTTGCATCACCGCCGCCGATGACGTTTCACCTTCTGCCAGAACACCCAACAAACGCAGGGCGCGGTTGATCTGATCACCAGCCGAATATGTTGCCATCGTAAACCTCAGAAGGTGGGGCCGAAGCCCCGCCTGTTAAGTCGAGCAGTGAACAGTTGCAAAGTTGATGATAACAGCCTCAGAAAGAGCGCCGCCAGTCAAATTACGCAACGTAACAACCGCAGAGCCAGTTGTCATGCTAGAGATATAAGTCGTGTACGCCGCTGCCGTAGCACCGCCAGAAATACAAACAATCAACACATCATTGGCAGAAATCAACGAGTTGTTCATCGTAAACGAAACAGCGGTGTTAGCCGCCAATTCTGCGCCGTTCATTGTGATGCGGCCAGCAGATTTGTTCAGCGTAACGGCAGTAGACTTGCTGGTTGCTTGCGTAACTGTACCTTGGGCGCCCGCTGCGTACCCAAGTTCCTGACTTGCGTAACAAGTCGTAAATTCTGGGTCGGAATATGCGACCCCAACTGCTTGCGTATTAGGCATAATAATTCCTTAAAAAAGGGGAGAGCTTGTGGCCCTCCCCCTACATTTAGGCTTTTAGCCCAAACGATACACAACGTAAGTACCGTCGCCGGTCTTACGGAAGCGGAACAACTGGCTGGTTGTAACAGCGATAGCAACCAAAGCGTTACCGCCATCGGTTACACCAGTGTTAACAGCCAACGTCACCGCGCCAGACGAAGTGCCAATGTTGACGATTGACAAGTCAAACGTGCTGCCAACCGTAGCGTTAGGAATAGCAGCATCAATTGCCGTGCCCAAAGGCAATGTGTACGTTGCGGCAGACGTAGATGGGTTAGCCACCAACATCTGGTTAACGATCTGCGCTGCGGTAAGAGTTGCAGTAGCCGTAGCCGTTTGAGGGGCGGCCATAGCGCCCATAACTGTTTCTTGACGGTTACCTGCACCAACTTGGTAACCACCACCACCATTAGGGAGAGCCATAATATTTCCTTAAATTAAGAGGTTCAACCCCAGAGGCGGCAGGCCATCTGTGGACGGATTGTTGAGAAGCCATACAGAACGTCAATACGGCAAGGCAAACGGTCATTGTTAATATCGTACTGGCGCACGACACGCAACGAAATCCCGTTATGCACTGCGCGGGCAGCCATATCAACACCCTGCGGCAGCAACAAGTCAGCCGTAGCGAACGTGATCGCGTCCTTGTGGTAGACCAAGTTCTGTGGGTACTGGGTTGATGCAGTTCCAACAAACGTGATAACCGCGCTGGTAGCCGGGAACGCATCAATGGTAGCCAAAGCATTTGCCGACGTATAAAGCGCCGGGGAAATTGCCAAGGTCATTGCAGTACCGGAGGTTACGCTGTTGGCAGCGGTCACAACGAACTGTTGAAGCGAACCAGTGGACTCACGGGTTTGTGGGTTGACCGCGTACACGCCAGCAATCGTGAAAACGTCGCCTTGGTTAACCGTTTTGGTTCCGCTGGTAAACGTAATGGCAAGGGTCGATTGACCTTCGGCAAACGTAGCACTAGAAGAAACAATTGGAGAAACAGGGAAGTTACCCGTGGTGTGCTGTTTGATTGACTGAGACATATTGATCTCGTCGTAGCCCAACACGCCCGTGCCCATCATGCCGTTTTTGAACTGTTTGGAAATCGTGTCCGTAGGATTGAACAGACCTTTCAAACCTTCAACCAGACCAGCGTTGGCAGCGGGGTTAACCGTTGCGTAGCGTGGGTTCATAACAGCAGCGTTTTCGTTCAGTTTCTGTTGAGCTTGCAACAGAACCAGCGAAGAGGCTGGAGTCGTTCCAGGCGTACCAACAGTGTTACCGATTGCTTTGTACGCATTAGCAACGTCAGCGTCAATGCTGGAGGCCAACTGCGAGATACGCGGCTTCAGAACGCGCTCTGCGAAGTCATCCAACTGCATTGTGAGCTCGGCGCTGGTGAAGTTCACGCCGATGTGCTTTTGGGTTGAAACGGTTAGAGTGGTGAACTGCTCGTTGTCGTCCTGAACTTGCAGGGCAGCACCGTCAGTCACAAGCGCACGGTCAGGCAGACGAATACGCAGGGTCGAACCAATCTTGGCACCTTCAACAGCGAAGGAGTCATCGTATTGGCGGTTAACGTTACGGGTAAGAACAAGATTGTTTTCCAAGATCTCTAGGGCTTTCCTAGTGATCATGTCAATCGTAAGAATGCTATTTGACATGGTAATTCCTAAAAGAAGTTAGCGATTCTGAGCTTGCCACTTCTTAGTCTGGCGCAGCCTTTCTGCTTCAATCCATTCCGATGCAGTCATGCTTTTGGTTGACCTAGGGTCGGTCGTGTCATAACTCGGATTGCCTGAAGTGCGGGCGTTTACTGGACTAATCGGTGCGGGCGCGGACGTAGTACGTTTGACTGGAACATCGTTGGCTATTTTAGCCTCAATACGTCCAATCTCCTTTGCTTGCAAAATCGGGCTAAGACGGGAAATACGATCGGTCTCTTTTGGATTGGACCCGAGGTAGTAGGCTACATCAGGGCCAGCATCAGAGGCTTGAATCGCTTGCGCCATCACGGTCGTGATTTTAAGAGTTGGATTATACGCGACTTGTTCAAAATCATCGTATTTAGATCTAGCCTCTTCCTCACGTTCGTGATATGCCTCAAGAATCTCCGTCTGTTGACGATGCTGTTCACGCTGCTCAATTAACTTGATTGCTTTGGCTTCTGCGTAAGCATCAACCGAATCAAACTGATCTGCTGGCGGGACATCAACGGCAACGGGCGGCGGTGCTTGACGCTCACGCTCCCACTTTCGCTGTTCTCTAGCAAGGCGTTTTTGAATTGCCGCATCAAGTTCCTCTTGCGAGAATGTCTTGGGCGCAACTTCCGGCGTATCTACAGGTTCTGGGGCCGCCGTGGCTTCCAGTTCCGGCGCGGGCGCTACTTCCGCTGCAATCGCTACTTCTTCCGACATTGTGAATCCTAAGATTCCCCGGTCTGCTGGGCCGGTACAGTTGTTTTATAAGTTGCCTTCGCTGACCCAAGTTCCAGGCGTTCCAGCGACAGTACAAAACCATCCCTTTGGCTGACCAACGGTAGGGACTGATTGTTGCACTTTATCGCCACGAAGCCAACTGCCGATTGTTGGGGCGGCGTTGAAAAAAACCGTTGCGCTGTTATCTTGAGTTACCAATCCGGGGTACACAGCGCGAATTCCAGATAGTATTGAACTTGACTGATAGTTGGTTGTGCTAACCAAAAGATCTTGCTGCGTAATTAGTGTGCCGTTTGTGCTAGATCCAGCTTGATAAGCTACATTGCAATTTCTAAATTTGTTTCCAATAAATCGTAAATTGCTACGAACATTGCAATAAACGTCGGAACCAAACCCATTGTAGAAATTTTCTATTCGGTTGTTAGTAAAACTTGCCCCAGTAGAAAATTGCCGCAAAAATATTCCAGAATTTGCAGTGGTCGCAGTGGTATTGTCGTACCCCACCAACGTGTTGTCGGTGAAGTTGTATTGGGCAGAAGATGCTTGTTGGTCTACATAAATACCAAAAGTGCCTTGGGCAATTCCAAAACCGCGATTGCCCACAATATCCATGTACCCACCGCCAGTAAATGCGGCATCAGGGGTTACAACAATATAAGCTTGTGTAGATGTTGAAATTGTGTTGTTGACCACTTTGGCGTTTTGAGCACGCGCCCCAATGTAAATTCCGTGGGCCGATGAGTTATAAATTGAATTGTTGGCAATTAAAGTGTTGTTTTCTGCCCCAACGCCAACGTTTCCGGGCAACAAAGAAATTCCGGCAGCAACAACAAATCCGGCCTGTTGCATACCATCAACAATGTTGTTTGAAACAACGTCTGCTTTGCCTTGCGCTGCAAGGTAAATACCCGCAGCCAAAGCGGGTTCTAAAGCGTTCACCCCGGCGTTGCGGATGTAGTTGCCAACAATCAAAACGCTTCCAGTTGTAGACGCCGCCGCTTGCCAATAAACCCCAGTCTGCCGCGTATTGAAACTAAAGTTTCCTGAACAAATAATTCTCCCGCCGCCAGTGCCAACATAACCCAAAATGTAACTGTGGCGGCGCAATAGCGATGCTGAATCAACTGGTTGGAAAGTTGTAGGGTCTAGCGTTGCGGCTAGATTGTTTTCCACCAAAATGTCAGTATCGTTGCCTAGAGCATTGACGTAACAGGCTTGGCTATTGTTAGAAAGAAAAAAGTTGTTGGTAATCATTCCGCGAGCACCAGAAGTGCCCGAGTACACAATCACATCTGAGCCGCTATTGATGGAATATAGCTGGCCCCAGAATCTGTTATTTTGAATCTGGTATTCCGTGGAGTTTGCAATATAAACGCCGTTGTATTCAAACCCGTGAATCCAGCATCCAATAACTCGTGCGCCGCGTTTGCCAGAAATGTAAACGCCGTTGTTAACTTCAAAATTGGCCGTTCCGCCTGAGTTAACACCGTCGCCTTGCATACGCAAGTTGGTTATTGTGCTGTTGTTGCCCAGCGTAATAATGTTCTGATTTCTAGCTGTTTGCTGCAACAATGAACCATAACCAAGGCCAGCCAACGTCACGTTGTTTGGAGCGGTCAAAGTGCCAGTAAGTTTAAAAGTGCCAGTTGTCACCAACACCGTGCCGCCAGTAGCCGTAGCATTCAATGCCGCTTGAATAGCCGCCGTGTCGTCTGTAACACCGTCACCAACAGCCCCAAAATCTTTAACGCTAACAGTCTGTTGCAATTTAGCTTGCACAGTTGTTGCCACGGCACCAGTTCCCAAAGGTTGGTAAGATACTAAAGAAGCCGAGGTGTTAAATAAAGTTGAAATGTTATCGTAAGTTGCAATTAAGACATCTAAACTGTCTTTTAAAACAAATTTATACGAAGCACCAGCCGTTAACCAAATTTCGCTACTTGACGGTACGCGGCCCGCAGAATTTAAAATAATTGGGTTTGAATGCGGCGTTAAACCAGTATTAGTGGTGTATGTGGTTTGCGGCGTAGTTGCCCCAGCCGCATACGTGTAAATTTTCCCACCGGCCAACGGAATACCGTTGTTGTCAAAAAACTGCCAACCAGCGCCGCCGAGTGGTGAAAGATTAACTGCCATTTTGTGCCTTATTCAGAAAGTTCAGGTTGCCGTACAACCCAATTTGTTGTCGTTTCATCCCAGTAATAACGTTGGCCGTCTTGGGGTATAAAAATTGGCGCTTCCCAAAGACAAGTGTCTTCGTTTAACGTCCAAGACGGAAATGGTTGTGGTGGGATAAAAGCATCTCGTTGGGCGTCGTACTTGTAACCAATCCCAGCGTAGTTTTTACGAAACGGACGATTTTCTGGATGCCGACCACCATACGTGTTGTAACTTGTGCGTTTCCAAATGTTTCCGGTTTGCATCAAATAAAGTTGTTCCAAACCAGACTGAATAGTTTCATCCGGCCCAGGGATTACTCGGATGACAATATTTTCGTGATTTAATTCAGCGTAATGTGCCATTTTTATGCCCAAGTTACAGTACCAGTGCCAGCCGTAATGGTCGTTACTTTATAACCGCCAGATGCGGCAGTAGTTGAACCAGTGAGACCAACACCAATGGTTATGGTGTAGTTGTCTGGGTATTTCATAATAACAACACCAGACCCACCAGCAGCTCCGGGGCCATTAACTGCACCAGAAACCCACGAACCTCCACCGCCACCACCACCTGAATTTGCCGAACCAGCAACCGCAGCAGGCGTACCATTGGCCGCTTGACCTTTCCCGCCATTTACGTTGCTAGATCCGCCGTTATATCCGTTCGTTACAACACCGTCATTAGAACCGCCTCCACCTCCACCAGTCGCATAAGTAACCGATGAACCTGAAATTGTTGAAGCCGTGCCATTGCCACCTACACCATTTCCAGCAAATCCACCTGTTCCACCTGCACCACCTGCACCGCCGCCTCCAGCCCCAGCAAACACATTAGTTGTACCGCCAGTTTGGGTTGAATTCCCGCCCGCGCTACCTTGCCCAGAAGTTGCAGTTCCTCCAGTTGAAGCAAATCGACCAGCACCGCCGCCGCCAGATGCACCGGCCAAACCATTACCAGAGTCGCCAGCACCGCCGCCACCACCACCAAGAGACTTAGTTCCGCTACCTGTTCCAGAACTTGTTAAATAAAACTCTGAAAAACTTCCGTTTGATCCGTTGCTTGCTCCAGAAGTTCCCGAACCTCCAGTTCCTAACCCACCAGCGCCTCCCCCTCCAATAGCTATTGTGTACGAAGTTGCAACAACGCCGTTTACTGTAGAAGTTAAATACCCACCTGCGCCGCCGCCACCTGCAAAACGAGAACCGCCGCCGCCGCCGCCGCCAACAACTAGCAATTCAATAACAAGTCCGGGCAAGAAACTTGACCAACTCATTACCCCGCCGGTTGTACAGCTTAAAAGTTGTCCATTAACCGTTGGAAGTGCAGTTGGCAATGTGTAACTTTGCGTACCCGCTACAGCGGGGGCTGTTAGCGTAACGGTTCCGCTTGTTGCGCCTTTGTATGCAACTGACGCAGCGGTAGTAGTTGTTCCATCAAACGTCAAGTTTGCAGACCCTGCAAACGCCCCGGCGTTGTTGTACTGAACCTGTGTTGTGCTGCCGCCCGGACTTCCACCGCCACCACCACTTGCCCAGGACAAAGTTCCTGAACCGTTAGTTGACAGTACTTGACCGGCAGTGCCATCGGCAGAAGGCAACGTGTATGTGGTAGATCCAGCTGTTGCCGCTGGCGCTAAACCAACATAACCAGACGTTGCGCCGGATAAACGCAACGTGCCTTTAACGTCAAGTTTAGATCCAGCCGAAGTCGTACCAATACCAAGGTTGCCGGAAGAATTAAGGCGCATCTGTTCTAGGCCTTGATTCCAGAACTGAATGCTATCAGTTGCCCCGCCGCCGCCTAGCTGAAGCACATTTCCAGATGTCAACGTAACGACATCGCAATCAACATTTGCGTTGGTTTTGATGGCGTATGACTGCGTATTTAACAAACTCAATTTGCCTGACGCATTTAGCGTCATCGCTTGAGTAAAGGTAACTGTGTTACCTGCCGTGCCGGATGGGGCTATGTACCACTGGTGGTCTCCAGTAGTTCTTTGCATCCTATATGCCGCCGCATACGTACTAGCTAAATATTTTGGAATTGCCCCTGTAGCCCAATAAGCATTAGTGGCAAACCATGCCGCTTCTGCGTCGTCACTAAATAAACTAACACCAGATGTTGCAATCTGGATAGCCTTAAAATTTGTTGCCCAAGAACTTGGCGTAACCCCTAGGCCAAGGTTTGTTCCGTTAAACGTCAGCGCCGACCCAGTAGCTAACGCGCTTGAGCTAGACGCATACACAACACCGTTAGCGGTGTATGACGTTAGTCCAGTGCCGCCGTTCGCGGTTGCAACCGTCCCAGTGACATTTGACGCCGTGCCTGTCGTGTTCTGGTTAAGCGTCGGAATATCAGCCGCGACAACTGCCCTAAACGTCGGAACGCCAGCCGAACCGTTTGGAGCAGCTAGGATAAAGTTTGCGCTCTTGCTTGCATAAGGGTTGAGCGTGTCCCCATATGCCGCGTTTAAACTGATTGCAGGAGTTGTGCCGCCGCTTGACGCGACAGGAGACGTTCCGGTGACACTTGTCACCGTACCGCCGCCAACAGGAGTAGCCCAAGTACCGTCGCCTCTCCAGAATGTTGTGCTGGATGCAGACGTTCCGCTATTCAGATTTGTAACCGGCAAATTGCCGGTCACTTGTGTTGCAAGACTGACGTTAGAAAGAGTTCCGCCAAGCGTCAAGTTTCCGCTGCTAGTGACCGTTCCGGTAAGCGTAATGCCGTTTACCGTACCCGTGCCGCCAACAGACGTTACAGTTCCCGCATAGCTTGGGATGTTAAGTGTGTTACCAACAAAGGTGGCAGCGCCGCTAGTGCCAGTTGTTGTTAGTGTGATTGGGGCTTGGTAATCCGTTCCAGCGGTTGCTGCGCTGATGGCGGTTCCGTTGCCTTTGAGAACGCCCGTAATGCTAGTAGAAAGCGTAATCGCTGGGGTTGTCGTAGCATTTGCTACTGTTCCCGCCAAACCATTCGCAGATACTACTGAAACGCTTGTAACCGTTCCAGACCCGCCACTCGTAGCGTAGTTTGGGATATTAAGCGTATTCCCGATAAACGTCGCCGCTCCGCTCGTGCCGGTTGTGGTGAGCGTGATGGGGGCTTGATAATCGGTCCCAGCAACTGCCGCTGTAAATGCGCTAGTTCCGTTACCTTTTGCAATTCCACTTAATGTCGTTGTTCCTGTGCCGCCCCTGTTTACAGCAAGAGTTGCTGACAATCCTGCTGCTGTACCTGTAGTGTTTTGGTTTAGCGTTGGGATGTCAGCGGCAGCAATAGCGCGGAAAGTAGGAACACCAGCAGATCCATTCGGTGCGGCTAGTACATAATTAGCCGTTTTGATTGCGTATGGGTTTAACGTATCTCCATAACCAGCGTTAAGGCTAATAGTTGGCGTTGCGCCACCACTAGATGCAACAGGCGACGTTGCTGCAACGCTGGTAACTGTTCCAGCACCAGTAACCGCCAACGTCCCAGAAGAAAAACTTAGACCACTGCCAACCGTTACGTTAGAAAACCCACCAAAGCCATTCCCATATACGATGGAATTGCCAGAAGTTGCAGGAGCGTAATCAGTGCCGCTTATTGCTGCACTAATTGCCGTTCCATTTCCTTTCAAAAGTCCAGTAACAGTAGTTGAAAGTGTAATTGTTGGTGTTGTTGATGCAGTTGCTACCGTACCAGCCAAACCATTTGCAGGTACAACAGAAACCGCTGTAACAGTTCCCGAGCCGCCCCCGCTGGCAGCAGCCCAAGTAGTGTTAGTACCGTCAGTTTTAAGGTAGTAATTAGCATTGCCAGCTTGAGCCGGCAACAAAGCATTCAGAGCAGTGTTTGCTGTAGTGCTACCAGTGCCGCCTTTAGCAATAGCAACTACGCCAGTTACGTTTGAGGCAGTCCCAGTTGTATTTTGGTTCAGCGTCGGTACATCTGCCACTTGAATTGTGGACATTGACACATTTGTGCCATTCCCACGCAAAAAAGACCCAGACGTTGTAGCACCCGCTAAAGCGTTAATTGCAGCTTGCTGCGTGTTCGCGCCCGTACCACCGTAAGTAATTCCGACCGTGCCAGAAGTAATCTGCGAAGCAGAAATAGCAATATTAGTATTTGCCGCTGCTGTTAATTGCCCCTGGGCATTTACAGAAATTGTAGGGACTTGCGATCCGCTGCCGTAACTACCAGACGTTACTGGCGTGTTTGTAATACTGAACTGATTGCCAGCCAACGACAAACCAGTGCCATTAGAGTACGAATTTGCACCAGTCGCAAATTGAGTAAACACCAAACTTGTCGTACCAATAGTAATCGGCGCTAAAGTGGTAAGAACCCAAGAAGTGTTGACTAACGTAGAACCAGAAGTAATTAAAAAATAATTACCAGTATTAACTTGGTCGTACCCAGTTCCCGCCGTGTTCATATCAGTTGCACGGGTCAGCACAAAAGCCGTAGATCCGTCACCAACTGTAGTTACAGTATAAACACCGTTTTGTAGCGCAGATGCTTGATTCTTAACAAGAATCCGGTTGCCAACGCTAGGGGTAACCGAGTCAACCGTTAGCGCACCATTACCCGTTGCCGTAAGCGTTGCACCAACACCAGACGATCCATTGTTGTACGTGATCGTTGGCAAAGCGGCAGTTGTTGCAAGATTACAAGCTGTGTGGAAAGTTAAACCAGCAGCAATAGCGTCAACATACGCTTTGTTAACAATGTCGTTTGCGCTGGCTGGAGAAGTAGTAACTTGACCTGTAGAAGCTACTAAAGACGTAAACGCGCCAGTGGATGGGGTGGTAGCCCCAACAGATGCGTTATTGATCGTGCTGCCGGTAAAGGAGCCATTGGTAACAGTTTTGCCCGTAAAGGTCAGCGCGTTAGGCAAAGACAACGTAACGGCAGACGATCCCGAAGCCGTAATTTGATTGGCGGTTCCGGTAACGCTTGCGACCGTGGACGTACCGTCAGAAGCAGCAGTAACCCGACCGTATGAGTCAACTGTTAGGCTTGTGTTTGTATAACTACCAGCAGATACACTAGTTGTATCTAGACTAATCGTTCCGCTAGTGGTAATTGGACCACCAGTAAGGCCAGCGCCAGTGCCTACGCTAACTACCGAACCAGACCCGCCGCCTCCAATGTTACTGACGGCAACTTGTTTGGTTACCCCGTCTTGAACAATAGGTACAACTTCAGTTCCCGCAAGCGGGGTATCTGCCTGTGGCAGTCCCGAAATCGTGGTATTTGCCATGCTTTACTCGAAAAACACAGTTGCAGTAACAGTTCCGCTAATCACAATGTACAAGCCAGAGCTAAAGTACACGCCGCCCTCGTCGCCAGTAAACACGTAACTGGTTGCACCCGTTGGCGTAAACACACCAACAATTGTGTCAGTCGTGGTAGCAGCGGCGCTGTTGTAAACCGTAATTGTTGGGGTACTGCTGGCCGCAGACACAAAAATGCCCTTGAGCTTACCCGCCATCGGCTTGACGTTAGAAGTTGCCGTTAGATATTTGTACGTTGCGGCCATAATTACCTCACGCCAAGAAGCGCAGTTTGTAGAGGGTTCTTAGATAAACTTCAATGATGTTGTCAATCAACTGCTGCAAAGACATATCCGTCTTGTCAACAACTTCGTACCGACAAGACTCGATTTCCTTCAGTTGTTCTTCCAAGAATTCTATGATGTTAGTCGTTTTCTTGGCAGTCATCAACGTAATTGGGCCGATAAGACCGTGCCGACCTTGGTACGCCTCAGCAAAATCATCTGCCGCTTCAATAATCAGTTCGTAGAACTTCTGCAACGCCTTGTGCTTGCTGTAACTGCGGGTGTTCAGATGTACGCTATGGGCTACATCACGCCCCAAGAATAGCAGACCGACAAAATCAGCGGGTTTCATTGCATCATCCCTTGTTCCGGCATCATATCCATTTGCACGGGTTCTTCACGCATTTCCGGCATTAGCATACTCTGTGATTCCATAGCCGCAGCCACTACACCCATCGCAATGTCTTGGATCTGCTGCTCTGACATACCAGCTTGGACCGCGCTGATGCGCTTAGTCTCAGCGTCAAACGCCTTAATCCTAGCTTCGTAATCCTTGCGCTCCATGTCTTGCGCTTCCATTGACTTGCCGACATTCTGCAACATCTGGTGCAACTGATCCAATTCTGCCGCCATCGCTTGCATTTGCTGGTTGGCAGCTTGCAGTTCTGGATTATCCTCGGCGTCGCCCATGAGCTTGGGATCAATCGTCTTGGCAAACCGCTTGGCCATCTCCTGAGCTCCAGGCCAATCCATATTTTTGACGAATAGGTCGCCAGCAACAGCCCACAACTGCGGGTTACCCTGCAACAGTTGAGCCATTGCTTCTAGCGCCTCTTGGCGCTTGGTGGCGTAACCCGGACCAGTCGCAACCACTACGTCGTACTTGCCAACTGCAGGATTGTAAATCTTGTCGATCACAATGCCTTCTTGATTCTGGATCTTACGCACCGGCTCGGCTTGCATCGGGTCAATCTTGACCATCTTCGTCTCGCCATCAATTCCGATAATGCGGGCGATGCGCTGCGTGTCGTAAATCTTGGGAATCATGTCAACCAACTGCCGGCCAACGTACCGCACCGCCCGTGCTAGGTTGTCTTGGTAGTGGTAAGTGCCAACATCACCTTCGCGCTGACGGGCTAAGATAGCCCTGCCAGAACGCTCGTTAGAAGTCATGCCTAAAGATGCGTTGTACTGCCCAGTTGAAGACTTAATGTCCTCGGAAGCGCCAACTTTAGCTTGCAACAGGCCAGATGACGCCATTGGCGGTTGCGCACGTTGCGGCAATGGCAAAACCGCGCCCTGACCGTCCGTTACATCCGGGTTGACCTCCAAATAAGGCCAATTATTCGTGTTCGCAGTCTTCCACTGGGTCTCGTACCCCTCAAACTGACCGCCATAACCAAT
>Ga0209400_1000559_pt1 | contig 32294 bp, 24 predicted proteins | sample M_130807_EF_Meta_FD_187313 | JGI IMG/M metagenome (GOLD analysis project Ga0209400, IMG submission 187313) | Freshwater microbial communities from Lake Montjoie, Canada to study carbon cycling - M_130807_EF_MetaG (SPAdes) (version 2) | ecosystem: Environmental > Aquatic > Freshwater > Lake... | reverse complement strand
CCCTTCAGTTCCATCCCGCAACACCGCGAAAGAACCAACGAAACAAAACAACCAATCAGACGAAACGACTCCTCGCCGAGATATTCGCTAACAAATTGAATCCGCCGCTGTCATATCGTTGTTTGTACGATGAAAAATCAATCCTTCAAGCACTATTGCGATTTGTCAAGATTACATCGAGATACAACTTAACCGAGAGCTGTAAAAGATCTGTTCGGAGATCGAAGTAGAATATTGTCTCCAGAGTCGGTTCTCGCGCGGTAACATGTTAGATTTTTGTTAGAAAATTTTCATCGCGATCACAATGGGTTCTGCGGGAAAACATAGCCCTCCGATTGCAACCTTCACCAGTTGCACGACTACCTTAAGACAGGGTAACAGGGTTGTAATCCAATTACGAAATTGTTAGAAATCCGCCTGGAGAGGACGTCTCCAGGCGGATGGGGCTGCCGTTTGTCTCGTGTGATCTGCTTATGGCTGGGCGGGAACGTAGAGCTCTGAATCAACGGCAAGAAGGGTTTGCGGGCTGAAACTCCATCCGTTCAACGCATTGAGTTTTTCCGGTGTGGTGGCGTGCTCGGCGGCCACTTCCGCCAGCGTTTGCTCGCGGGTGGTTTTGATCAAAACATACGAACTCGCCGCCGTTTCGGTTTTTTTCTGATGGGAAATCGGTTGGGTACTGTCCGCTGTCAGGCTGGCGGCAGGAGAGTTGGCGGGTGTCTTTTCCACACTCGCCATTTCCTTACTTTTTGCGGTTTGTCGCGCGACCGGTTCCTTCGCGACTGTTGATGATGCGACGGCGTTTTTGTTGGCTGTCGGCGTGCTGGATTTTTCCTTGGCTTCCGTGCGGCTGGATGTCGAATGTTCAGAAGTCGCGCTCGCCACGGACGGTGCCGGCGTTTTGGCTGCTGGCGTTTTGGCCGTTGGTGCTTTTGCCACGGCTGCCGAAGTTTTGCCACCGAGGTTGATTTTCTGGCCGACGCGGAGGGCTGTGGCATCAAGTTTGGGATTCGCCGCCTGCAAGGCCGACACCGTGGTCCCCTGGCTGCGGGCAATCTTGCTCAAGCTGTCGCCCGCCGCCACGGTATAAGTACCGCTGGCCAGCGGCCGGGTTTCCGGTTTTGGAGACGGCTGTTTTGCTGCAGGTGTGGTTTTCGTCGGGATTGTAATCTGCCGCCCCACACTCAGGGACTGGGCGTTGACTCCGGGATTGGCTTGCTGCAAAGCGCTCAGGCTGACATTGTATGTCTGGGCGATGCGATAGAGATTGTCGCCCGATTTTACTACGTGGGTAGTAGCGCCAGCGATGGAGGTGGCGAATAGTGCGATGATTCCATGCAGAAGGGTGAAAGTCTTCATGGCGCGCATGTTATGAAATTCTTAACCTTTGGCAAGTAAAAATTTAACTTATATTGATATTTTTTAAAAAACGCGTCGAGAGAATCGCGCTTTCGGGGCTGCCATTTTGCACGGAAAAGCTTATCAATAGAGGGGGTATTGGCATTTTGGCGGGGGTTTTCCGGCCTTGGGTGATTGGTTGGTTGGTATGTAAAATTTCCACTTTTGACACCTTTTGGGGTGAAAAAGTGAAAAAATCGACAACTGGCTCAAGGTTGTTGACGTAGTTTTGCAAGTAGTTCGGCCATGATTTTGACCCGTTCGGGTTCGCTTCCGGCCCGGTTGTTCTTTTGGGCAATGTCGCTGGTCAGATCGTATAACTCGAATGAGTTGTCCGCTGCGCCCGCTTTGGGTTGAGTTGATTTTTTGCCGCCGCCTTTTTCAATCAACACCCAGTTTCCCTGACGCAGAGCCAGTGGCGAAGGACCATTGTTTTGCAGAACCAGATGGTTGCGCAGTGCTGGCCCTCGTTTTTCCTCCAGCAGCGCGGGCAACACATTGAGGCTGTCGGACCCCGCACCCGTGGAGAGTTTTTGACCGGTGAGCACGGCGAGAGTTGCCAGGGTATCGATGTGGCTGATCAGCTGATCCGATGTGCTGCCCGTCGGGATATGACCCGGCCAGCGGGCAATGAAGGGAACCCGGTGTCCCCCTTCGTAGAGATTTCCCTTTGACCCGCGCAGGATTCCGTTAGGCCGCTGTCGGGCGTGCAGGGCGTTGGTGCCGTCGTCGTAGGTATCTTTAATCTGTCCACCATTATCGCTGGTAAAAATGACCAGGGTTTTTTCGCTGAGGTTGAGACGCTCGAGTGTGTCCAAAATCCGACCGACGCTCCAGTCGAGCTGATGAATGACATCGCCGCGCCAGCCGCAGGTGCTGGTGCCCCGGAAGCGCGGATGCGGAACCATCGGTTCGTGAATGTCATGGGTGGCGAACAACAGGAAAAAAGGAGCGGACTTGTTTGCTTCGATGAAGCCGGTCGCACGGGCGGTGATCGTGTCGGCGATGTCTTCATCGACCCATCGCGCCGCCATTCCGCCGGTCATGAAACCAATGCGGGGGATGCCATTGATCACGCTGTCCTTGTGGCCGGGACCTCCCTGGATTTTCAGCTTCACACCAGGGTCGGCCCCTGTTGGTCCGGTGCCGATTTTTTTGCCAAAGCTGACTTCGATCGGGTCGGCGGGATCGTAGTTACAAACATCATGGTTTTCGACAAACACGCAGGGCACACGATCGCCGGTGGCGGGAATCACGAAGGCCTGGTCGAATCCCAGTTCCAGCGGGCCGGGAGCGAGTTTCTTGTTGAAGTCGGTGCTCGGCGGATCGCCGAGGCCCAGGTGCCACTTGCCAATGACAGCGGTCTTGTATCCCGCCTGTTTGAGCATCGATGCAACCGTCGTGGTTCCCGGTTTGATCAATGCGGGTTCATCGCCGCGGGCGATGCCAGTATCCGGTTGACGCCATGCGTACCGCCCCGTCAACAAGGCGAAGCGGGTGGGAGTGCAGACCGTCGCCGTCGAATGAGCGTCGGTGAAACGTCTGCCGCCGCCGGCCAACTGGTCGAGATGGGGTGTTTTCACCTCGGTGGCTCCGTAGCAGCCGATGTCGCCGTAGCCGATGTCGTCGGAGATGATGTAAACGATGTTCGGTTTTTCTTCCGCCGCCGCGAAAGCATGGCACGACAGGATGATGCAGAAAACAAAATGTCGGATGGTTGATTTCATGATCGATGGTGACATACGCGGTGGCGATTCATTTGCCGAGTCTGCGGGGTCGGGAATTGGGTGATTCGTAGGCATCAAACACCTCGCCGTGGCCCAGCGCGCGGGGGTCGTTTTGTGTTTTCAATTCCGCCATCAGCTTTTCGCGCAGGGCGTTGGTTTTGTTAGAAAATTTCGGATCGCTGGCAAGATTGGTCATGCAGTCCTGATCTTTGCTGACTTGAAACAACATCTGCTGCGGACGTTTGCCGAAGGCCTGCTGCCAGGCGATGCTGTCATGGTCGAGGTTCATGATCCACGACTTCGTGGGTCCGTTGTCGCTGTCCATGAAATTGCTCTCGGGGTCGCCGCAGGGCCAGCGTTCGGGGTCGAAGTTGTGTACGTAAAAAAATTCCCCTTCGCGGATCGCCCGCACCGGGTAGCCGAGGCCCGAGTGCGAACCGGGGCGGACGTTGGTGTCGTTGCGCTCGCGGCCGACAATCACGAATGGTCTAACGGATTTCGCCTCGCCGCGCAGGAGGTCGGTGAAACTCCGACCGCTGAGGGGCGACATGCCCTTGGCGGCTCCATCCACGGAGAAGAGTTCGAGCAGGGTGGGGGCAAGGTCGATGAAGTTGATGAAATCAGCGATCCGGCGGGGCGACCCCGATTTTCCAGAGGGATGGCTGACAACGAAGGGCACGCGGTGCGCATCCGGGAAGGTATGACCCTTGACACGCGGAAACGGCATGCCGTGGTCGGAAGTGACGATGACCATGGTATCCTTCCGGTGCCCGCTTTCCTCCAGTGCCGCGATCAACGAACCCACTTGTGCATCGAAGGCCTCGACTTCGACCGCGTAGTCGAGCATGTCGCCGCGCACGGTTTCGCAGTCGGGCCAATAGGCCGGCACGTGGTCGATGTCCTCCGGTTTTTTTCCCCCAGCGATGCCGGCTCCCGCTTTGTAGGGTCGGTGCGGATTGTAACTGCCGAACCAGTAAAAGAACGGTTTGTCCCGGGCGCGGGATTTGAGAAATGTGGCAAAGGCCTGCTCAGGGGATTTTCCCGCGCCGGCTTCGAGGGAAAAATCGCGTGGTTTGTCCTCGCTCGTTTTTGCAACACCCGGCCCCCATGTTTTTCCCGAGCTGCCGCAGACCACGCCTGATTGTGCGAGTGCCTCGGTGAAGGCCATGAACTTCGGCGGGAACAAGGGTTGATGGTTGGCGGCATCCTCGAGTTGCCATGGATAGCGGCCGGTCAGGATTGCCGCGCGCGACGGTGAGCACTTGGCTGTCGGGGTGTAAACGTTGTCAAAAACCAGCCCCTCCGCGGCCAGCTTGTCGATGTTCGGAGTTCTGATCCACTTGCCGCCGTAGGTGTTGCCGAAATTGGCGGAACAGTCGTCGGCGATGATGAACAATACCTTGCACGGCCATGCGTCTTCAGCGTCGACTGCGGTGACAAAAGCGGCGATGGCCGTGGTCAGGAGCATGAGTTTGGTTATCGCATGCATTGCTTGTTGTTGTCAGGGTTTGAAGTGCACTCCGGCTTTTTTCGCCCATTCGGTCCACAGCGATGAGAGTTCCGCACATTTTTTCGGATTCGATGCGGCGAGATCGTTTTGTTCACAGGGATCATCGGCGAGGTTGTAGAGTTCCCACGTGACCGGTTCCGGCTGGCGTTTGCCCCAGACGATTTTCCAGTCGCCCTTGCGCAGGCCGCGGGCGCCCTGATGTTCGGTCGGGATGATCCGCTCCGGCACGGCCTCGCCATGAATCGCGGGGAGCAGGGACACTCCGGACAAGGGCAGGAGCGCCACTTTGTTTCTCTCCGCAGGGTAGGGGATGTCCGCCGCCGCGGCGATCGTGGGCAGCAGGTCCATGACATGGGCCGGGCTGGTGATCCATCCCGCGCGCGGCTTGAAACCGGCGGGCCATTGGATCAGCAGCGGCGAACTGATGCCGCCCTCATGACAAAAATGTTTGTACATGTTGAGCGGCGTATTGCAGAGGTTGGCCCAACCGGAGCCGTAGGCGTGGTCCGAACCCTTTTGACCCATGGCATCCAGAGCGGCGCCGGTGTGGAGGATCGTTTTGCCCGCGCGCGAGGGTCCATCGAACCCGAATGGCCCCCATTCGTAACAGGCGCCGTTGTCGCTGGTGAAAACGATCATCGTGTTGGCGAGTTCGCCGTTTTTTTCCAGATCCGCCACGATGCGTCCGACGCCGGTGTCGATGTGTTCGACCATCGCCGCGAAGATCGCCATGCGATGGGCCAGGTCCTCGCGTCGGTCCGCGGGCAGTGTCGCCCACTCGGGATTGGGTTTGCCCGAATATCCGTTGGCGATTTCTTCAGGCTCCACCGGCACTTGCGACAGCGGTGGCAGGGCGGTTGATGCCGGGATCAGTCCTGATTTTTTCATGCGCTCCAGTCGTTCCGCGCGCAAAACGTCCCAGCCCTTCCGATAGATATCGAGGTATTTTTCCACCGTCTTCCGCGGTGCCTGCAGCGGGAAGTGAGGCGAGGAATGCGCGAGGTAGAGAAACCACGGCTTCTTCGCACCCCGTGCCTGCTTGAGAAACTCCAGCGCATAGTCTGTGAAGACATCGGTGGCATAAAACGTCGCGGGCGACAATTCGGCGGCAGTCCCCTGGGGAAGCCGGACATAACCCGCGGGGCTCCATTGATCCTCGGCGTAGGAACCGAAATTACGATATCCATAGTACTGATCGAATCCCCGTTCGATGGGTCCCGGCGTCCCCATGTGCCACTTGCCCGTCATCCATGTCGTGTAGCCGGCTGATTTCAGCAGCTCGGCAATGGTGATGTTGTTGTCGAGCAGGTGTCCGGTGTAGGCGGGTCCCAGACCGGGTGAAGGTTTGGGTTGGGTGAATGAGCCGATGCCCGCCTCGTGTGGATGCAGTCCGGTCATCAGCGAGGCGCGGGTGGGGCAGCAGCGCGCGGAATTGTAACACTTGGAAAAACGCACGCCCGCCGCGGCGATTTTGTCGAGGTTGGGGGTGGAGATTTCACCGCCGTAGCAGGAGAGGTCCGAGTAGCCGAGGTCGTCGGCGAGAACGATCAGCACATTCGGTTTCTCGGCGGAATGGCATGGCACGATGCCCGCAGACGCGACAGCGAGGGCTGCGACGGCTGACTTGATGATGCTCACTGGGTCAACGACTGGAATTTTCATGGATGCGCCCACCATTCATAGCGCAAGTTTCGAGACCGATACAACCCCTATTATGACAAGGCGTGCCGAACGAATGGGGGCGATCGGCTGAAATTGGTGAAAAAAGCCTGCGAATGCCCGAGTATCTATCGAACCATGAATCGCAAAACTCTTGTCGCCTCGTTGTTTGTTCTATCCCTGTCGCCGTTTGCCGTGGAGGGCAAGGATAACGTCTGGACCGATCCCGCCAAAGCCACTGCGGAGAGTCCCGATTTTCTGATCCAGGGTGAATACACCGGCAAACTCGGCGATGCCAAAGTTGGAGTGCAGTTGGTCGCCGAGGGGGCGGGCAAGTTTGCGGTGGTTTACTATCCGGGTGGATTGCCCGGCGACGGTTTCAGTGGCGACAAAGCCACCCGCATCAAAGGCACGGCGGACGCGGAAAAAGTCACCCTGCCCGACATGAGCGCCACGTTGAAGGACGGCAAGATGGTTTTTAAAAACGGCAGCTTGAGCAAAGTGGAGCGCAAGAGCCCGACTCTCGGTGCCGCGGCTCCGAAAGGTGCCGTGGTTCTGTTCGACGGCAAAAACGGCGATGCTTTTGACAAAGGAGTGCTGGATGGCGACACGCTTTGCCAAGGCATCAACAGCAAGCAGAAGTTCCAGAGCTTCCAACTGCATGTCGAATTCAAGATTCCCTTCATGCCCGAAGCCCGCGGACAGGGCCGCGGCAACAGCGGTTGTTATTTGCAAAGCCGCTACGAGTGCCAGATGCTCGACAGTTTTGGCCTCGAAGGCGAGACCGACGAGTGCGGCGGCTTCTACAAGATCAAGACGCCTGATTTCAACATGGCCTATCCGCCGCTTGCCTGGCAGACCTATGACATCGATTTCACCGCCGCAACCTACGACGCTTCAGGCAAGAAAACAGCCAATGCGACAGCGGTAGTGAAGCACAATGGCGTATTGATCCACAAGGGCGTCGAACTTCCCCATGCGACAACCGCCTCGCCATTGGGAGAGGGCCCCGAGCCCGGTCCGCTGCACTTGCAGGATCACGGCAATCCGGTGCGCTACCGCAACATCTGGATTGTTGAGAAGAAATAAGCCACTCAGCGCGCCGCCGCTTTCAATTCGGCAAAGCGGGCGCGCATCTCGGTCAGGATCTTCGCCCTCTTCGGATCACCGATGATGTCATTTTCCTCCAGGGGATCGTTGACGAGGTCGAAGAGTTGTTCCACGTTGAAATCGGGCCAATAGAGGTATTTCATGTCTTTTCTAACAAGTGCTTCCGAGGCCGGGATGAAGTCCTTGCTCTGGTGGGTCGCGTGTTCATAGAAGAATTCGCTGCGCCACGCGGGTTTTTTCGAGGCAAGGTAGAGCGGCGACAGATTCTGACCCTGCATGCGCGGCGGCGCGGCAATGCCCGCTGCCGCGAGAACGGTCGGGGCGATGTCGACATTCAGCGCAAAGTCATCGTTGGTGCCGCCCGCTTTGCTTTTCGGCAGACGTGGGTCGCGGACGATCAGGGGCACGCGGATGCTCTCCTCGTAGGGGTACCATTTGTCGGCCAAGCCATGCTCGCCGTGAAAGTAACCATTGTCGCCGGTGAAGATCACCAGTGTGTTTTCCAACATGTTTTGCTTTTTCAGCTCGTCGAGGACCCGACCGCAAGTCGCATCGACTTCACTTGCAAGGCGGTAGTAATTCTTCATCATGCTCTGATATTTCTCCGGGGTATCGAAACGCCAGTGCCAGCGGTTGCGGCTTTCGTTTTTCTCACTGACCAGAAAGGGCGGCAGTTTGTGATACGCCTCGTCCGTGGCGGTTTTGGGAATGGGAATGGCGACATCCTTGTAGAGTTCCATGCTCTGCGGCTGGGGCAGGTATTGCAGCGGGTTGCCGTCCTCCGCATGGGTTGCGAAAAAGGCCAGGGTCAGGCAGAATGGTTTGTCGGCCGGTCTGCTGGCAAGAAACTCCAGGGCGTCGTTCTGATTCTTTTGCGTTACGTGGATTTTCGCCCCGTCCGGCCCGGTCATCCAATGGGTTCCGCTGTAGGCGCGACCGAAGTCGTAATTCTCTTTCGGAAATGCGCCGTTGTGCCATTTGCCGACATGTCCGACGTAGTATCCATGGCTCCTCAGCAATCCCGGATAGGTTTCGGCCCAGGGTGTCTTGAACGGATTCATCGCGACATTGCCGTGGCGCGACATCCACTGTCCGGTCATCAGCGAGGCGCGGCTGACGCCGCAGATCGAAGTTGTCACGCAGGCATGGGTGAATCGAACGCCTTCCTTGGCGAGTTGATCGAGCCGGGGTGTCTTGACAACCGGGTTGCCCGAACAGCCCAGGGTGTCGAATCGCCAGTCATCGGCCTGAAGGATGAGGATGTTCATCGGTCGGTCCGCCGGAGCGGCGGGAAGGCGGCAAGGGAGGAAAAGCAGCAGATGGAGCAGGAGATGTCTCATGATGGATTGCGGGGTATTCTCTGAGTCTAGTTCAATTGGCAGGGATGTAAACCACGTGGTTTTCTATCGACCGCGTTGCAAGGGATGTCCGGATTTCGCGGTGGTGACATGCGGTGGTTTGAGGTAGACCGGCTGCACGGGCCGGCTGGCGTGGAAGGATTTCTCCTGCTCGTCCAGCGCGCACCAGCATTGCCACAATCGTCCCGCGCTGGGGGTTTCCCGGGCGATGGTTCTTGCGAAGGTGGCGGCATCGATTTCATCGAGGGAGAACACGCCGGGTTCGCCATTTGCGATCATCGCACGCATTTCCTCCAACCCGCCCATCGCGGGATCGCCCGAACTATTGCCTGCGGTGATCTCCGCCCACCACCAGTCGCCGCGGCGGGCATCGCCGATCGCCAGACAGCGGGATCGTTCCCTCGCCGGCACGGTGGCAAGAAACGAGGGCAGTCCGATCAATGGACAGTTGTGAGCGATGGCGAGTCCCTGGCCGACGGCGATGCCGACCCTGCTGCCGCTGTAGCTGCCGGGTCCGGTGCCGACGATGATGGCCCCGATGTCGCCGGGTACGAGCCCTGCGGTGATCTTTGTCAGCGGGGCGAAAATGTCACAATTGTGGCTGCGCTCGCTGAGGAAGGTTTCCTCATGCCACTTTCCGTCGAAAAGGCCGATGCTTCCTTGCGGGGTCGAGGTTTCGATCAATAAGGTGGCAGTTCCGCTCATCTGGCGGGGATTATGCAGAAATCCGCAAAAATGGCAAACTTCCAGCTTTTTTCCTTTCCGCGTGTTTCTCCCTTGCTTAGTGCAACGGCAAACGCTTTCTTTTCCACGTAATTTTTTTCCACACATGAGTATCTACGCAAAAGGCCTGGAAGGCGTGATCGCCAATGAGTCCGCACTTTCGAATGTCGAGGGTGCCGAGGGTCGCTTGAGTTATCTTGGCTACAGCATCGATGATTTGGTCGAGCATTGCACTTTCGAGGAGGTGACACATTTACTGCATCATGGCCATCTGCCGAATCGGGCGGAATTGGGCGAGTTGGAGAAGGAACTGCGCACGGATCGCGAGCTGCCCCAGGGGGTGATTGATTTTTTGAAGTCCACGCCGAAAGACGCCAATCCGATGGATGTGTTGCGCACGGCGGTTTCGATGCTCGGCATCTACGACAAGCGGGCAAAGACCGGTGAACCGGACCTGGCGCTTGACGCGAAAATCGCCCTGTCGCTGGTGGCGAAAACTCCGGTAATCGTCGCCGCATATCACCGCTTTCGCCAGGGTCTGGAACTTCCTCCGATCCGCACCGATCTTCCCGAGGCGGCTCATTTCCTTTACCTGATCAATGGCGAAGTTCCTTCGCAAAAAATGGCGAACATCCTCGATGTTGCCTACACCCTGCACGCGGACCACGGCATGAACGCATCGACCTTCTCGGCGCGCGTGACCGTGGCCACCCTGTCGGATTTTTATTCCGCCGTCACTTCCGCCATCGGCACTCTCAAAGGTCCGCTTCACGGCGGGGCCAACGAGGGGGTGATTCACATGCTGGAGGAAATCGGCGAACTCTCGCGGGTGGACGCCTATGTGGAGGGAAAACTGGCGCGCAAGGAAAAAATCATGGGCATCGGTCACAGGGTCTACAAGGTGCTCGATCCGCGCGCCCCGCATTTGCGAAAACTGGCGATCGAACTCACGGCGGAACTCGGTGAGCCGAAGTGGATCCAGATGTCCGAACGCATCGCCGAAATCATGCGCGAAGGCAAGGGGCTGAATGCCAATGTCGATTTCTATTCCGCCACCGTCTATCATTCGCTGAACATACCCACCGATTTGTTCACGCCGATTTTCGCCATTGCCCGCATGTCCGGCTGGACTGCCCAGGTTCTTGAACAGCTGAGAGACAACCGCTTGTATCGACCGTTGACACTCTATACCGGACCCAAGGAGCTGAGCAAGGTGCAGCCGATCAACGAACGTTGACCGCTGTCATAACTCCGCGTCTCAGCAGGTCTTCCTGCATGTGTGTGCTCCGCAAGGGCGTTATTTCCGGCGGCAGTATCGCCAGATCATCCTGTTCGACGACCGCAAGCGCCAGCAGGTCGATTTCGTTTTTTTTCAGGATTAGCAAGAATTCCGCGCGACTGTCCGACCATCCCGTGAAGACGCAGATGCACGCCGCCAGGTCGGCGCTGTGAGCGCTTGCCAGCCGCGCGAGTGACGGAAAATCTTCCACCGGGGTGATTGTCACTGCCGCGAGTGCCTCGAGAAGTTTCACTGAATCCGCCAGTCCTTTTCCCGCGGTAATGACTTTGTTGTGGCCACCCAACAAGATCAAGTCGAGCATTGCATCCTCGCCATCGATCGCCGCTACAAAGGAGGCAGCCACGGACACAGCTTCCTCGAATGCCTGATCACGTCCTGCAGCAGCAAAGGTATCGAGGATCAGGGCGTAACGGGGAAAACGCATGTCCTCGACCTCTTTGACAATCGGTCTGCCGGTCTTGGCCCATGATTTCCAATGGATCAGCCGCGGCGGGTCGCCGCTGCGGTATTCGCGCAACGCGGTGAACTCTCCTGTATTGCCGTTTTGACGCGACGCGGCATCGTCGCCTGCTTGATAGTGCGCCGAACCCGGCAGGTTGAGTGCGGGAAGACGATAGCGCCGCGGCAACACAGCCACATGTGCGGGGGCGGCAGCCACCTTGCGGGCACGCTGGAAAAAGTGGAGAGGGTCGGGCAGCAACACGCGCAAGTCATCGAGCGCGATCATTCCTCGTCTGCGCGGTGTCAGCACCATGTTCACACGGCTCCCGCCCGCTGCCGGGACGGTGATGACCGCGCTGCCGACACCCTGATCGAACGATTTGTTTCTTTCCACCAGCCACTGCCAGCGGTGATAGGCGAACAACCGGTCAAACGTGTTGCGCTGAGCCTCCGCAGGTTCCCGTTCGTGCAGGAAACTTTCCCGGTCAGGACGCGGGTCTGCGGGCGATTCCATGAGCTTGCAATCGGGCACATCTCCTCCCTCATTGATGAGCGTGACATGATAATGAAAAGGCGTTCCAGCCGAGGCATGCGGCGGCACCTGGCGCACGGCGCTCAGCCTCGCCCGTCGCGACCAGGCCCAGATCAGGGTCAGCGCAGCCAGTCCCACGGGGAGGGCGAAAAATTGATAGAGCGGGCGAATCGGACTGCCCATCAGCATTGTCGCGCTGACAACCGCGGCGATGATCACCCCCCATCCGGCGGGCAGTATTCTGCGCATCAGGAAATGTTTCAGCGCCTCACTCTGGCGATAGGATCGATAAAGATACCGGAGCATGGTTGGGAGGTGCCAAGGAAGATTGACTTCGATCTCCTGTCACCTTCCGGTCGCAAGAAGAGAAAATTTCCCATCGAGGAATCCCAGCACCATCGCCTCGGTGGCTTCGTGCTCCAGCCGGCTGACGGCATCGACGCAGAAACCGCGGGCGATGAGCTGTCGCGCGGCATCCGGATGAATGCCCCTGGCGCGCAGATAGAAAATTTCATCCTCGCTGATCTGGGAGCTGGTACTGCCATGGCTGCATTTCACGTCGTCGGCATTGATTTCCAAACCGGGCATGGAATTGGCCTCGGCGGCATCCGACATCAGCAGGTTGCGGCAGGTTTGATAGGCATCGGTGCGGTGCGCGCCTTCATCCACGAAAATCAGGCCGGAAAAAATCGTGCGCGATTCATCATGGAGAACATTTTTGTAGAGCAAGTCCGAGAATGCTCCCGGTTTCACGTGGTGCTGGAAAGTGCGTTGGTCGTATTCCTGGTCTCCGCCCGGTGCCGATACCGCGAGCATGTTGGATCGGGCGGCTTCCCCCTCGAGGCGGGAGAGCGACTCCGAGCGCGACCATGAAGCGCCGACGCTGAGCAGAAAATATGTGGCGTTGGCTCCGGCAGCTACCGTGCTTTCGTTGATGGTAATGATTTTGCTGGAAGGGTTCAGAGCCTGGATGGTGGTGTGGCTGAGCGTGGAATTTGCTCCGGCAATCAAGTCGTTGACCGCGATGGCCAGACCGTGCTGGTCGCTCGTGACCGATCGGAATGTTTCGATCACCCGGACTTTTGCGTTCTTCCCGGTGATGACCAGGGTGTGGGGAAACGATGCGGTGTTCTCCCCGTGAAGCCAGTGGTGGATCTCGATCGGGTGCTCGATGGCGATGTCATCCGGCACATAAAGGAAAGTTCCGTTGCGGAGTTGTGCGGCATGCAGGGCGGAAAATTTCGCCGACCCCAGTTGCGACTCGCGGCGCATGAAATGGGCTTCCACCAGTTCGGGGTGCAGAATCAGCGCCTCCGCGAGTGGCAGGAAGATCACCGCGGCGGGAAGATCCGCCCGACGGTGGATGATTTCGTCGTTGCAAAAAACCATCTTCGCCGATGATTGCGCGGTGCCCTGCGAGGAGGCCGTCAATTCATCGACATGGCACGAGAGTTCGCTGGCCGGAAAGGTATGGGAGGAAAAGTCCAGTTCACCCATCGACGAAAAGCGCCAGTTTTCATCACCGCGTTTTGGTGCGGGCAGGGACAGGAATTTTTCCCAGGCCGATTGCTGGCGCCGTGCGAACCATTCGGGAAAAATCGCGGGTGTCGGTCGCCGGGTGGCGAGGATGGAAGGTAGGGAAATCGCGGTAGGCATGCGGGACAATGAAGGGATTGAAAGTAATGCGCGGGTGGTTGTGCGGGATCAACCGACACTGCCTTCCATTTCGAGATCGATGAGGCGCTTGAGTTCGACGCTGTATTCCATGGGGAATTCGCGGACGAGGTCGTTGATGAAGCCATTGACGGCAAGGGACATCGCAGCGCCCTCGCTGATGCCGCGCTGCATCATGTAGAACAGCATTTCGCGCGACACCTGGCTGACGCTGGCCTCGTGCTGTGTGGCATGCTGGTTGCCCTTCACGGTGATCGCGGGATAGGTGTCGGTGCGCGACTTGTTGTTGATCAACAGGGCATCGCACTCGGTGTTGTTCTTGCAGCCCTTCAGATGTTTCGGGATGAACACCTGGCCGCGATAGGTGGCGCGCCCGGTGCCCACGGAAATGGATTTCGAAACCACATTCGAGGTCGTTTCATCCGCCGCATGGATCATCTTGGCACCGGTGTCCTGATGTTGACCTGTGTTGGCAAGCGCGATGGAAATCACCTCGCCGCGGGCCCTGCGGCCTTTCATGATGACCCCCGGGTATTTCATCGTCAGTCGCGAACCGATGTTGCAATCGATCCAGCGCACTTCCGCGTCCTCCATCGCAAGTCCGCGTTTGGTGACCAGGTTGAAAACATTTGACGACCAGTTTTGCACGGTCACGTATTGGATTTTCGCACCTTTGAGGGCGACGAGTTCCACCACCGCCGAGTGCAGTGTGGCGGTCTCGAACTTCGGCGCTGTGCAACCCTCCATGTACATCAACTCCGCGCCCTCGTCGGCGATGATCAGCGTGCGCTCGAATTGCCCGAAGCTTTCCGAGTTGATGCGGAAATAGGCCTGCAGCGGTTGCTTGAGTTTCAGGCCCTTGGGGATGTAGATGAACGATCCGCCCGAAAACACCGCCGAGTTCAGCGCCGAGAACTTGTTGTCGCCGGTGGGAATGACTTTGCCAAACCAGGGACGGAAAATTTCCTCGTGCTCTTTCAGGCCTTCCGACGAGTTGACGAAGATCACACCTTGTTTGGTGAGTTCCTCCTTGACGTTCGAATAGGCGGCCTCGGAGTCGAACTGTGCCTCCACGCCGGCAAGAAAGGCGCGTTCCTGTTGCGGGATGCCGAGTCGTTCAAATGTCTCCAACACATCCGCGGGAACGTCGTCCCATGAGCGCTTCGGCTTTTCTCCATCCGAAAGATAGTAGCGGATCTGGTCAAAGTCGATGTTGTCGAGATCATGGGTGGCCCAGTTGGTGGGCATGGGTTTGTCGCGGAAAACCTTCAGGGCCCGATGACGGAATTCACGCACCCATTGCGGGTCGTTCTTCACGTCGCTGATGTAATCGATGGTTTTTTCCGTTAGCCCGCGACCGGCATCGAACTTGTTGCGCTCGGGAAAGGTGAAATCGCCGATCGAGCGGTCGATGTTCACGGCTTCGACCGTATCGGTGTCGAGGGTGTCGGGAAGTAGTTCGAGGGACATGATGTAAAGTATTGAAAATGTATCGGCCCTAAGGCGATCACGCGGGAGCCAGTTCCTTGAGGAAGTCGTAGCCGTTTTCCTCGAGTTCGAGAGCGAGGTCCGCTCCGCCCGAGCGAACAATCTGACCGGCCGCCATGACGTGAACGTGATCGGGGGCGATGTAGTCCAGCAAGCGCTGGTAGTGGGTGATCAGCAGGAAGCCGCGATGGGCCGAGCGCATGGCGTTGACACCCTTGGCGACGATTTTCAAGGCGTCGATGTCGAGGCCGGAATCCGTTTCGTCGAGAATCACGTATGTCGGTTCGAGCATCATCAACTGCAGGATCTCGTTGCGTTTTTTTTCTCCGCCGGAAAACCCTTCATTGACCGAACGGGCGGTGAACTTGCGGTTGATCTCCAGCAAATCCATTTTGGCGTAGAGGTTCTTGTAGTAGGCCACGGCATCGAGTTCCTCGCCCTTCGGCAAGCGGGCCTGCAGGGCGGCGCGGATGAAATTGGCATTCGAAACGCCCGGGACTTCCGCCGGATATTGGAAGGCGAGAAAAAGGCCCGCGCGCGAGCGTTGATCGATGTCCAGTTCCAGCACATCAACGCCATCCATGGTCACCGATCCGGCGGTGACTTTGTAGGCTTCGTGACCGGCGATGACCTTGGAGAGCGTGGATTTGCCCGAGCCATTGGGGCCCATGATGGCATGGACCTCTCCTGCGGGGATTTCCAGATTGACCCCCTTGAGGATCGGCGTGCCGTCCTCCAGCGAGGCGTGCAGATTTTCGATGAGCAATGACATAAAATCGGTGACGTTGGGAAAAAGGATCAATGAATGGAGCCGCGCAGGGTCAGCTCGACATGGTTGATGACGGCACCTTCGGGGATCTCGAGGAAATCGCCGAGGCACACGCCGGGCTTGAAGGTGACATCGACAATTCGGCCGCTTTTCTGATCGTGGAAATGGCCGTGGTCGTGAAGGTTCGGGCAATACCGGCAGGGCTCGCGGTCAAAATGCACCTGTTTAATGATGCCGTGCTGGGTCAGCGCTTCGAGGCAGTTGTACACCGTCGCCAGGGAAATTTGTGGCAACCGGTCCTTGACCACGACGAATACATCCTGTGCGGTGGGATGAACCCGGTCCGCCATCAGCGTTTTATAAACCTCGCGACGCTGACGTGTCATCCGCAAGCCCTTGATCACTGCGGGAATTTCGTCGTTTTCGGAAATGTTTTCTGCGTTGTGGACCATGTCGGATGGCGAAAGCTAGCCCGACTTTTTCCGATATCAAGAATAATTCTAATTTTTATTCCAATTGCTAGAATCCCTTCCAGAACAGCAGCGCGCAGGCAAGGATGGCGATGCCATAGGCGATGCCCGCGGCGCAGCACGCATTCCAGCGCGATTGTTTGGCGGTCACCCAGGTCACGGCATCGCGGAAGGTGTAGGGCATGCCGACCCAAAACAGGGAAAAGCCGATCAACCCATAGGTCCACAGCGGAATCAGCAGTCGGCTGCTGGGGTCCTTGAGGAATGCGGCGCTGAGAAGTGGTTGAGCGATCAACAGACCGAGCAGGCCGAGGGCGCGTACCGATAGAAATTCGGTGATCGAAAGCGCCACGAGCACGAACAACACCGGCATCAGCAGCCGCAGGATGGGTTTGACGGCATTGAATTCCGTCATGTCCATGGCGAGCGTGCTGATCCAGCCTTTGCCCTCGGGGGCGATCAGCAACCAGAACAGCAGCATGCCCAGGCCGAGAATGACCTGCCCGATTTTCTGATTGCGCGGGAACTTGATCAGGAACAGCTTGCACTGTTCCGCCCGGAACAACAGCAGCGAATGAATCACCACGAGCACCAGTCCCAGCACGATTCCGGTATGGTAAAGAGTGAGGTGTTCATAGGCGTGCATCGAGGGATTCATGTGCGGGAGTTCTTAGGGAAGCGCGATGGGCTGCGCAAGTCAAATCGGCGGTGTTTGATGTAGTGCGGAGAATGCACTCAGATCGCGCTTGATCCAAAATTGCAACTTGTTCTCCTGCTCCAAGCCGCTGTCCACCTGCCTCCACGACAGGCAGGCCTGGAGCTCACAGGGTTCGTAACCACGCTTGTGCCAGAGCGCGTGATTGTCAAAGTAAACCTTGGGCTGCAGCGGGTGATCGGACGGCCGCACAACCGCACAAAATGTCGCCTGCGAACAGCCGAGCTGGCGGGCATGCGCCTCTCTTTTGTCAAAGAACGCGTGGCCAATGCCCTGACCGCGGTAGTTTTTTCTCAGCACCGATTCGCCAAGATAAAAGATGTCATCCAGATTCAGTTGCGCTTCAAGAAACGGTTTTTGAAATGAGCTGTCGGCATGGGCAAGCGGCAGTCCCGTCGATACGCCGACGGTTTCCCCGTCATCCTGCGCCAGCACGAAGATGCTTTGCGGACATCGTGCGTAGGCTGTCAAATATTCCTCCTCCGACTCAAGGCTGCCCTCATACAAATACGGATACTCACGAAAAACCTCGATGCGCAGATGGGCCGCCGCATCGAGGTAGGGAAGGATCTCTTCGCCACACCGGGTCATGATCGTGGGATGGCTCATGAACGATGGCGAATCGCAGGATGGTCAGAATTTGTAGTCGAGGTAAAAGTTGAACTGGCCTCCCCTGTCTGATTCCGGATCGGGGGATTCCAGAGGCACGGCGTAGTCGAACGCCAGCGGACCAAAAGGCAGGTTCAGGCGCAAGCCGAGACCTGCGTCGGTGTGGAGATTCGAGGTGTCAAAATCATAAGCGTCCGCATTGACAAAACCCGCATCATAGAAAACCGCACCGCGGACCTGTTCGAAAAGCGGCACGGTGTATTCCAAAGACAGCCATCCCATCGAGTTGCCACCGATGACTTCCTTCGATGTGGCATCGCGCGGTCCGACATCGCGAAATTTAAAGCCGCGCAGGGTGCGGGCACCGCCGAGGAATTGGCGGTCGAAGATCGGCACTTCATCATCGCTCGTGCTGTCAACCATGCCGATTTCGGCATTCACCGAAAGAATGGTGTCCCAGGCGAGATTCCAGTACTTGGATCCCGAGGCGCTGAAGGTGATCGTATTCACATCGCCACCGACACCCGCGTAGTTGAGGCCGACATCGACCTTGTGTCCCTCGCGCGGCGTCTGGTTGCTGTCGCGGCTGTCGTAAACGTAGTTCACGCCGATCGAGCTGCGCAGGTAGCTGTCGTCCAATCCCTGGAAATACACGGCATCCGGTCCGGACTCGGCATCCAGTTCGATGCTTTCAATGCGGTATTCGCCCTTCACATACGCCCTTTCACCCAGCGGCTGGCGCAGGAAAATGGCGGCGCCCAGGTTCGTCTGGTTGTAGTAGTCACTGTAATACAGAGCGTTTTTGTAGAAAACCTCGCCACCGAGCGAGAGTTTGCGGTCGAGGAACCACGGTTCCACCAGCGACATGGTGAAGTCGCGTCGCTCGGCACCGGCGCGCAGGCTGGCATTAAAACGCTGGCCGCCACCGGTGAAATGCCAGGGGTTGAGCAGATCGAAGTTGGTTTGCTCCACCGTTACATAACCGACGATGTTGTCGATCGAACTGAAGCCGACCCCGAAACCGAGCGAGCCGGTTTTTTTCTCGTCGACCAGAATGTTCAAATCGCGATAGCCGCTGCCACCGGGAGCGGTGCTGACCTGGGCGTCGTTGAAATAGTTGAGGTTGCGCAAGCGGGTGCGGGTGGTCTCGACATCGACCGAGTTGAACCAATCGCCGGGTTTGAGCGGAACCTCGCGGCGGATCACCTTGTCCTTCGACTTGGTATTGCCGCTGATGTTGACGCGTCCGACGCGGTAACGGCCGCCTTCGGTGATGCGATAGGTGATTTGAACCGAGTTGCCCGAGGCGTTGTCGATATCCGGAACCACGGTGGCATCGGCGTATCCACGAGATCCGTAGTAGCTGCGAATCATGTCGATGTCGGCGCGCATTTTCTTGGCCGAGTAGGGATTGCCGCCGACCAGGGTCAGTGCGGGATAGAGTTCATCGGGACGAAAGACGCTCATCTTGCCGAAGCCCACGCCGTGAACGGTGTACTTGCCGCCTTCGTTGATCGGAATGACCAGGTCCATCTTGCCGTCGCCGGTGGGCACGCGCTGGATTCCGGTGCTGGATACGCGCAGGTAGCCTTTGTTGCGGTAGTAATCGAGCACCTCTTCCAGGTCCTCGTCGAGCTGGTTGCCCTCGACGCGGCCCGACTTGGTGATGAACGAAAAGATGCCCTTTTCCTTGGTCTTCATCACCTTTTTCAAGTCGGCGGCCTTGATGCTGCCGTTGCCCTCGAAGCGGATGTCGCGCACTTCGTTTTTCACTCCCTCATCGATGATGAAAATCAGCGAGGCCCCGCCGCTTTCGCCAGGTTGCATTTTGTGGCTGACCGTCACGTCCGGGTACCCGTAGCCCTGGTAGTAGGCTTCGATATTGCGACGCGCGGCCAGAATTTCTTCGTCGCTCAGTGCGCCGCCAGCTTTCAATTTTGATTCCTTGGCGAGCTTCTTGTCGCTGAAAATGTTGTTGCCGACAAAGCCCACTGCGTCGAGCGCGGGGCGGGTGGCCACTTCGGCGATCAACTTCACGCCGCTGCCCGACGGTTCGGCAAGCCAGCGCACGTCATCGACCTGACCGGATTCGTATAGCTTCTTGATGTCGGCATCCAGCTTTTCCGTGCTGTATTTTTGTCCGGCTTGGGTGCTGAGCCGGCTGCGGATCGCGGCTTCGTCAACGGTTTTGCTGCCACGGTAGCGGATTTCCACGCTGGTGATGTTTTTTCCCTCGAAATCAAGCATCTGGGCCATTCCGGTCATCGGTGCGCAAAACAGGAGCGCGGAAAGAAACATTGTCGCATTCGCGGAGGAGGGGAAAGCGCGTTTCGGGTGACCGGATGACAAATGTTTCATATTTCGTATATCTTAAGGAACGAGCCCATCAGACCGGATTAAGGGGGGGCCGTCAAGGGAGAAGTGAGAGGAATTGCAAATATGTTAGCGCGTCGGCAAGTTGGCGGGACAACGCCACGTATCATCCGGATATGATCCTTTTGTTTCTCCGGCGATGGGTTTTTCTGCTGTCGTTTTCGCTGCAAGCAGCGGAAGGGGAGAATCCCCTGCGGGTGGAGATGAAACTCGATGTCAAAACCATCGTGCCCGGTCAAACCTTTCAGGCCGGGTTTCTGTTGCGGCATCCGGAGGGCTATCACAGCTACTGGAAACACCCGGGCATCGTCGGTCTCGCGACCTCGGTGAAATGGGAGCTTCCCGACGGTTTCGTCGCCGGGGAAATCCGCTGGCCGGCACCGCAGAAAGTGGCGATGGGGCCTTATCCGGCACAGGGTTACCACGATGAGACCTTGCTGATGATTCCGATCACCGCCCCCGCGGTCCTGCCCGCCGGCGACTACGAATTGAAGGCCAAACTGACCTGGATGTGTTGCAGCAAAACCTGCCACCCCGGGCTGGCGGTGCCCTTTTCCCACTCGGTTCATGTGGGCCAATCCACGGCCTTCGATGACATCATGCAGCCGATCTTCGCGAAGTACCTCGCCATGGTTCCCGCCAAGGACGATGCCTGGGAGACCTCTTTCGAAGTGGAGAAGGACAAGATTTTGCTCCATGTCAATGCGGCAAAGGGCAACACCCGTTCGGCGCGCGACCTCGGCGAGTTGTGGTTCTTCACAGCCGACGGCACAGTCGACAGCGCAAAACCCCAGCGCGTTGTTTTTGATGAATCCGGAAATGCGGTATTGGAAATGGAGCGTTCGGAGTTTGCTCCCGCCACGATCCTGCGCTTGCCCGGGGTTCTTTATGCTCCGCGGGCATGGAGCGAGGGCAGGAAACACATCGAGATCGACTCGCTTCCGCGGAAGTAGCCGCTTTTTTGCCATCGACGCATCACGCGGATATGATACAATGCCGGCATGCAAATCCTTGATCAACTTGGCGTCGCTCTGGGACTGGCCACTCTGGCGGGTCTCAATCTCTACCTTACCGTGTTGGTTACAGGACTGGCGCTGCGGTTTCACTGGATCGTTCTTTCAGGTCCCTATGAAAACCTTGCCGTGCTGGGCAATCCCTGGGTGATGGGTGTCGCGCTGACCTTGTTCATGATTGAATTTTTCGCCGACAAGGTGCCCTGGGTGGACAGCACCTGGGATGCGGTGCACACGGTGGTGAGACCTGCCGGGGGGATTTTTCTGGCGTTGACCGCCCTGGGACACATGGATCCCAAGATGACCGTGATCGCGGCCCTGCTTGCGGGTGGTGCCGCCCTCGCCACGCATAGCACCAAGGCCAGCACCCGGCTGGTCTTGAATGCATCGCCGGAACCGGTGTCGAACAGCGTCGCCAGCCTTGCCGAAGATGGACTGGTATTGGGCGGCATGGGGCTGATTGCCGCAGCCCCACTCGTCGCTCTGGTGGTCTTCATCATTCTCGTGATCGCAAGCGTTGTGATCACCAGCTGGCTGTGGAAAAAAGTCACCTCGCTCGGCAGGCGGCGTCGCGCTGCGGCGGCAGCACTGCCATGAACGTTCGCGTCGGTGGTTTGGAACTCGGCGGCACGAAAACCGTCGTCGCGATCGGCACGGCTGATGGCGCTGTGATGGAGGAATTCCGCTATCCCACCACGAATCCGGAGGAAACCCTGACCATTGCCGCAGAGTGGTGGCGTCAGCGGGGGCCGCTTGCGAAAATCGGTATCGCCGCGTTCGGTCCGATCCGACTTCAGAGGCATGCACGCGATTTCGGCACCTTGCTGCGCACTCCGAAAACAGCCTGGCAGGGTTTTTCCCTTGCGAAATTTTTCCGGGAGCGGTTTCCTGAGTCCTTACTTTGCATCGATACCGATGTCAATGCCGCGTTGCTTGGTGAATTGCAATGCGGCGCGGCCCGCGGCATGCGCAATGTCATCTATGTCACCGTGGGCACCGGCATCGGTGCGGGGATTTTTTGCGAAGGAAACCTCGTCTACGGCACCTTGCACCCGGAATTCGGTCACCTGCGTGTGCCGCGACATCGCGATGATTCTTTTGTCGGAGCATGCCCGTTTCATCGGGACTGTCTCGAAGGTTTGGCAAGCGGTCCCGCCATGGAACAACGTTGGGGCCTGGCGGGCAATCTGTTGCCGTTGCATCACGCCGCATGGGAAATGGAGGCCTGGTATCTGGCGCAGGGGATTTATTCCGCCTGCACATTGTTGACACCGGAAATAATCCTGTTAGGCGGGGGCGTTTCTCAACAAGAAGGTTTGCACGACAGGGTTGCGGCCCTGCTTGACGATCTCGGCAACGGTTATTTTGAGACCTACGCCAGCCGCATCAGGCGGCCCGCCCTCGATCAGCAGGCAGGCATTGTCGGTGCATTGTTGTTGTCGTGATGAGCCAATGAAGTTGCCGAAAGGACGCGCCGTTGGTTCACGAGCAGACCAAGCGGAGATCCCACCGCAACAGTGCGCAATCACAATCATCCCCCTTCCCATCCGAAAAAATCCGTGAAAATTTTTCATGGGCATTCCCCTCCTTGGCATGGGCATTGCTTTGCTGGCGCAAGTACTGCATCCTGCCGCGCATGCCGATTCACGTTTCACTGCACCACGTTACGCACTATCGATACGACAAGGAAATTTCCCTTGGTCCGCAAACGATCCGGCTGCGTCCGGCGCCGCATTCGCGCAGCAAGGTGATCGCCTACTCGCTGCGCGTCAGCCCGGGGGAACATTTCCTCAACTGGCAGCAGGATCCGCAGTCGAACTACATGGCGCGACTGGTTTTCCCCGAAAAAACGTCGGAGTTTCGGATCGAGGTCGATCTGGTCGTCGAGATGGCCGTGTTCAATCCCTTTGATTTCTTTCTCGAACCGCAGGTCGAGCACGTGCCGTTTTCCTACGACCCCTCGTTGACCCACGAGCTGGAACCATTCCGCAGGAAATTGCCGCTCTCGCCGTTGTTGTCGTTGTATGTGGAAAAGATCAGCGGCGAGATCCACAAAAACAGCATGCTGGCGAAGATGAAAGCCAAGCCGGCGGCGAAGGGTGAGGAAGCGCAAACACCCGGATACCGCACCATTGATTTCCTGGTGGCGTTGAATGCGCGATTGAACCGCGACATCAAGTACTGCATCCGCCTGGAACCGGGCGTGCAGACACCGGAGGAAACCCTGGAAAAAAGCAGCGGCTCCTGCCGCGACTCGGCCTGGCTGATGTGCCAGATCCTGCGCCATCTCGGCTATGCCTCGCGCTTTGTCAGCGGCTACCTGATCCAGTTGAAAGCCGATCAAAAATCCCTCGACGGACCGAGTGGACCGGAGCAGGACTTCACCGACCTGCACGCCTGGTGCGAAATTTTCCTGCCCGGTGCCGGCTGGGTGGGACTCGATCCGACATCGGGATTATTTGCCAGCGAAGGCCACATTCCCTTGGCCGCCACACCCGAGCCTTCGAGCGCCTCGCCGATCACCGGTGCCCTCGACCCCTGTGAATGCGAATTTTCCTTCGACATGGAAGTGGTGCGGGTCAAGGAAACCCCGCGGGTGACACTGCCCTACACCGACGAGCAATGGCTGGCGATCGACAGGCTCGGTCTGCAAGTCGATGAAGAACTCAAGAAAAACGATCTGCGCCTGACCATGGGTGGCGAGCCGACATTCGTCAGCATCGATGACATGGACGGCGACGAATGGAACACCGCCGCGATGGGTCCGACCAAACGCCTTCTCGCCGGACAGCTTGTCAAACGCCTGCGCGAAAAATTCTCCACCGGAGGATTCCTGCACTACGGCCAGGGCAAATGGTATCCCGGTGAGCCGCTGCCACGCTGGGCGCTGGGTTGCTGGTGGCGCAAGGACGGCGTGCCGATCTGGAACGATGAAACTTTGATCGCCGACGAAACCAAGGACTATGGTCATGGCGAAAACGAAGCCCGTCGATTCGCCCAGCATCTCGCCACATTGTTGGATGTGGACCCCGCTTTGCTGATGCCCGCGTACGAGGATGTTTACTACTACCTCTGGCGGGAAAAACGCCTGCCGGGAAACGTCGATCCGCTGGCGAGCAACCTCAAAGACCCTCTCGAACGCGAGCGGTTGGCGCGCATTTTCCACGACGGTCTCGGCAAAACCGTGGGCTATGCGCTGCCCTTGCAGGCCTTTGTCAATGAAGGGAAAATCCAGTGGCGCAGCGGCCGCTGGTTCCTGCGCGACGAGCACATGTTCCTGGTTCCCGGCGATTCGCCGATGGGCTACCGATTGCCGCTCGATTCGCTGCCCTGGGTCAAGGAGGAGGAATTCCCCTTCCACGTGCCCGATGATCCGATGTCGCCACGCCCAGCACTGCCCACTCAAGCACCGTCGAGACAGGCACAGCAGCGGACCACCGCAAACCCATCCCCGACTCTAACATACAAACCCGGCGAAGCTCTCGAGAAATGGCGGGAACGCATCGGTCGCACGCTGCCATCCGCCACCGACCGCCAGCCGCTGAAAGGAGAATCCGCACCATGGGTCGTGCGCCGCGCCATGTGCTTCGAACCGCGCAATGGTCGTCTGCATCTTTTCCTTCCTCCCGTGCAATCCGCGGAGGAATTTCTCGAACTGGCCGGAGCGATCGAAGAAACCGCCCGAACCCTCAAAATCCCGGTGATCATCGAAGGTGAGCAACCGCCCTTCGACCCGCGCCTGCAGTATTTCAAAGTCACGCCCGACCCCGGCGTGATCGAGGTCAACCTGCAACCCGCGGCGAGCTGGCAGGAACTGGCCGACAACACCACCACGCTCTACGATCAGGCGCGACAATGCCGGCTGGGCACGGAAAAATTCCTGCTCGATGGCAGTCATGCCGGCACCGGCGGTGGCAACCACATCGTTCTCGGCGGCGAAATCCCGTCCGACTCCCCATTCCTGCGCCGGCCCGACCTGCTGCGTTCCCTGTTAGGTTTCTGGCACAACCATCCCTCGCTGAGCTATCTGTTCAGCGGATTGTTCATCGGTCCCACCAGCCAGCACCCGCGGGTCGATGAAGCGCGCGACGACGCCTTGTATGAACTCGAAATCGCCTTCGCGCAGATTCCCGACCACGGCCGCGTGCCGCCGTGGCTGGTCGACCGCGTATTCCGCCATATTTTGACCGACCTCACCGGCAACACCCACCGCGCCGAATTCTGCATCGACAAATTGTTTTCGCCCGACAGCAGCAGCGGACGGCTCGGCCTGGTCGAGCTGCGATCCTTTGAAATGCCGCCTCACGAGCGCATGAGCCTCGCCCAGCAACTGCTGATCCGCACCGCGGTGGCGCGTTTCTGGAAAGCCCCGAACCACCTGCCGTTGGTGCGCTGGGGCACCGAACTGCACGACCGCTTCATGCTGCCGCATTTCGTCTGGCAGGATTTCTGCGATGTGATCGAAGACCTGCAACGGGAAGGTTATGAAATGAAACCCGAATGGTTCGCGCCGCACAACGAATTCCGTTTCCCGCTGATCGGCAGTTTCGCCCAACACGGCATGGAGGTCGAACTGCGCACCGCGCTCGAGCCATGGCACGTGCTCGGCGAAGAAGCCAGCGCGGGAGGCACCGCTCGATACGTCGACAGCTCGCTGGAACGCATGCAAGTGAAAGTCACCGGCTGGGTTGACCGCCGCTATGTCATCACCTGCAACGGACGACCGATGCCAATGCAGCCGACCGGCACCGCGGGTGAATACGTCGCTGGAGTGCGGTACCGCGCCTGGCAGCCGCCAAGCTGCCTGCAGCCGATGATTGGCGTGCACGCGCCGCTGACATTCGATCTCATCGACACCTGGACGCAGCGCAGCATGGGCGGCTGTGTTTATCACGTGACTCATCAGGGCGGCCTGAGTCACGAGCGATTTCCGGTCAATGCCGCCGAAGCTGAAAGCCGCCGCATGGCGCGCTTCTTCGCCTTCGGCCACACTCCTGGAAAACTTGAGCCGATTGTCGAGCCACGCAATCCCGTCTTGCCGTTCACGCTCGACCTTCGCACGGGAACTCCACTGAAATAAGGTTGCGCGGCAACCGGGATTCGTCCACATTTCGTGTCCATACCCAGCCATGGAAATGTCGCAGCGCCAACAAGCACCGGGCATGGTTTCGACCATGACGTCCGCAGGCGCGCCCGACCCGCCGTTTTCCTATCGGCCGCTCCCCGGAGTTTGGGATGAAATGTTTGAAGCCAATGGCGCGGTGAGGGCGCACTGGCAGAAATTCCACGCCATGCTCGCGGGGCTTGGAGTGCAGGGCATGCAGAATCACAGCGGCACGGTGGCACGGTTGTTGCACGATCACGGCGCAACGTACAATGCCTTTCAAGACACCGGCGCGGCGGGCCGACCGTGGTCTCTCGATGCCATGCCGGTGCTGCTGGCAACCGAGGATTTTGCCGGTATCGAAAAAGGATTGCAGCAACGCACGCGGCTTTTTCACGCCATGATCCGGGACATTTATGGTCCGCAGCGCATGTTGCACCTCGGCTGGGTTCCGCCGCGGCTGTTGCACGCAAACCCCGGTTACTTGCGACAGATCCAGGACATTCCGCCGTCCGACCGCATGTTATTCACCATGGCCACGGATCTGATTCGCGGACCTAACGGATCGTGGCAGGTGCTGGCCGACCGCTGCCAGATGCCCAACAGCCTCGGTTATTCCCTGGAAAACCGCATCGTGCTTTCGCAAATTTTTCCACGCGAATTCAAGGAATGCCGGGTGCAGCGGTTGGCATCGTTTTTCGAACGCGAGCGCGACATGATGCGTGAACTGTCGCCTAACAATCGAGCGCAGCCGAATGTGGTGATGGTCACTCCGGGTCCACAGGACCGCGGTTATTTCGAGCATGCCTTCAAGGCCCGTTATCTGGGATTCTCGCTGGTTGAGGGAGCGGATCTCACCGTGCGCGACACCCGCCTTTTTCTCAAAACCCTCGAGGGCCTGCGCCAGGTCGATGTGTTGATCCGGCGGATGGAGGATCGTTTTTGTGATTCGTTGGAACTGGATGCCGAGGCCTGGACGGGAGTGCCCGGTTTGCTGGAAGCCTGGCGCAATGGCAAGGTCAGCATCGCCAACGGCATCGGCACCGGAGTGCTCGAAGCACCGGCCTGGCTGCCGTTTTTATCGGGACTTTGCCGCAACCTGCTGGGCGAGGAATTGCTCATTCCCGCCGTGCCGACCTGGTGGTGCGGTCAACAAAGGGAGCGCGAGATGGTTCTGGCCAACCCGCGACGCTGGGTTTTCAAGCGCGCCTACTGCGGGGCGGACCGTCCATCGCAGGCGGCGGCGAATCTCGATGACGCCGATCTAACGAAACTGATCGCGGCGATCCGCGCCCAGCCGGAGGCATGGGTGGCTCAGGAAATGCAAACGTTGTCGAGCGCACCGATGTGGACGGGCTCCGGTCTGCAACCGCGCTCGTTTGTGTTGCGGACATTTTCGTGCAGTTCGTGGCAGGAATGTCACGTCATGCCCGGGGCACTCGGACGGGTGAGCCCGCAGAAAGAGGGATTCCTGGTGTCGATCGAAGCCGGCGCCATCAGCAAGGATGTGTGGGTGATCGCAGCGGGCGAAGTGGATCAAAAAACCCTGCTCGGTGCGCAACCGGAGGTGCTGCGCGTGGCCCGGCTGCCCGGAGCGGTGCCGAGCCGGATGGCGGATCATCTGTTCTGGCTGGGCCGCTACGCTGAGAGGATGGAGCAAACCTCGCGCATGCTGCGGATGTTGTGCCAGCGGCTTGGTGGCGAAGGAACCAAGGACCAATCGCGCGAACTGGCCCTGGGCTTGCGGCTTGCTAGGGAAGTTGAATTGACCGACTGCCCGCACGACGAAACCGGAATGGCGGCCGCCATCCAGCAGGAAATCCACGACCTGTTGGAAAACCCCGAGCGCAAGGGCAGCGTTGCCTTTCTCTCCGACCGGCTGCGCTTCAATGCGGCGGCGGCGCGCGACCGGTTGTCCGACGACACCTGGCGTTTGTTCAACTACCTGTTCAACGAGTCATCCGCCCCCTCGCAATGCCATTCCGCGACGGACATGATTGCAAAACTCAACCGCATCATCCTCGACATGGCGACCTTCAGCGGCATGCAGTGCGAGAACATGGTGCAGGGACATGGCTGGCGGTTTTTGGAGATCGGACGACGCATCGAACGCGGCATGGCCAGTGCCGTTTACAACCGCGCCGCGATCGTCATCTCCGCCGAGGACGACAGCGTGCTCGGTCCGATGTTGGAGATCTTCGACAGCTCGATGACCTATCGACGCCATCATTTCGCACGACCCAAGCTGTTGCTTGTTCTCGACCTGCTGATGCTGAATGCAGCCAACCCGCGCTCGCTCTCCTTCCAGTTGGAAGCGATGTACCGGCAAGTGCTGCTGCTGCCCAAGGGCTCGTCGGTTCACGGGGCTGAAAAAGCCGTGGAAGAAGTCGAGAAAATGCGCGGCATGCTTGGAGAGATCGATCTGATGTCGATGGAGCCCGATTCTTCCGCCAGGGAAATCTTATCGAAGCTCTGCGAAACCCTTTCTAACGAACTGGAGAAATTCTCCAACCAGCTCACCGAGGATTATTTCAGTCACACCAAGCGGCGTTCGCGGCAGTCATGAAATATCAAATCATTCACAGCACGATATGCCAGTATGACAGCCCGGTCAGCGTGTGTCATTATCATGCGAAATTGATACCGCGGCGGCTGCCCTATCAGAACTGTCCGTGGCATGAAATGACCATCCATCCCGAACCGCTGCACCGCTATGTCAGGCAGGACGCATTTGGCAACGCGACGATGTATTTTGAAATCGAGGGCTCGCATGAGGAACTCGAGGTCATTTCCAAAAGCCTCGTGGAACTGGAAACGTATCCTTCACCGGATAGAAAAATCACCCCTGCATGGGAGTTGATCCGCGATGCCTGCAACTCGCTGCAGTGGAACAATGCCTCCCCCGCCGGCGAGTTCGCCTGCTCCTCGCCACTGGTCAGCACCAATGAGGCCCTGCGAAATTACGCACTCACGAGCTTTCCCGCCAATTGCCCGGTACTTTCGGGCGTGCTGCATCTCAACCACAGGATCTTCACGGAATTCACCTTCGACCCCACGGCCACCAATGTCGCCACTCCGATGGAGGAGGCATGGGAAAAAAAACGCGGTGTCTGTCAGGACTACGCCCACGTGATGATCGGATGTCTGCGCAGCATCGGCCTGCCGGCCCGCTATGTGAGCGGCTACCTCGAAACCGTGCCGCCGCCGGGCAAGCAAAAACTCATCGGCGCCGATGCCTCCCATGCCTGGCTATCGGTGTGGTGCGGCGAGTCACTCGGCTGGATCGATGTCGATCCCACCAACGACATCATGCCATCCACCCGCCACATCACCCTCGCGTGGGGACGCGACTTCAGCGACGTCAGCCCGCTGCGCGGCGTGACCCTGGGCGCTGGCAATCAGAAAATCCTCGTCGCGGTGGACGTGACACCGGATATCTAACAACTCAGGCCCGGGACTTCGAATACCCGCGCAGAAATCCAACCCCCTGGGCGATGTCGGCGACACTGTCCTGCCAGTTGTGCTCATATTCGATCGACACATTGCCCTTGAAGCCGTGTTTGCGCACTTCGTCGAGAATGGCAGTGAGATCGAGCAACCCGGTGCCGAGCACCTGGTCGTGGGTCGGGCCGGTCAGGCTGGCGCGATCCTTGAAGTGGAACGAGCGAACCAAAGGAGCGATTTTTTTGATGACATCGAGAGGGTTCAGACCCGACGACGGCCAATGGCCCAGGTCGGCGCAATAGCCGATGTTGGCGTGACGCCCCTTGAGGGCATTGAACACCGTGTCGGGGTTCCACAACGGACTGGGTTTCGGATGATTGTGAAAACAGACTTTCATGTCGTATTCCTGGCTCAGTTTTTCCAACAAATCGAGCGCGCCGAGTGACTCGGTGGTGATGCCATACACACCGAGGGCCTTGCCGAATTCGAAAAACTTCCGTGCTGCCGCCTCGTTGTTGGGGATGTCCACCACGCCGAAATTGACGACCGCAATACTGTGTTTTTTCGCGTGTTCGAGCAGCGCCGTGATCGATTCCGCAGGCATGTTGATGCCAACCTTGATATTTTTCTGATCCGGACTCAACGACTGGCCCTCGAAAATTTCCACGCCCTGCGCACCGGCTGCGGCTGCTTTTTCTATCGCCTCGAACAGGGTGAAATTCTTGAAAGACCAGCACTGGATGGAAATCGTGAATCCCGCCGTGGTCTGGGTGGCGGGATCGAGAGCCTTGCCAAAAGTGCTGTTGGCTCCGGCTGCGAGAACTGCGGGGGCGAGAGTGAGAAGGTGTCGGCGTTTCATGGATGGGTTTTGTATGGATTACCCCACCGCTACGTGGCCATGCCAGAGGATATTTCAGCAAGTGATCAACTTGCCCGACGATGCCTCCTCACCAGCAAAAATGCTGCCAGACAAATCGACAGCAGCGATTGTGGTTCCGGGATCGAAGCGATCGACCAAGCCAGCCCGTAGTCGGTTGCGAACACCGGTTGGGCGGCGCTGTTGTAGTTCTGCCCGTCCCATACCACGCGGAACTGGTAATTGCCGGCCTCTGCCAGAGTCATGCGCAGATGTTCGACCGTGCCGAAGGGCGACTCCGAGCGCCCGACGAGATGATCGCCATTGACGGCATCGAGCCTCCAGATTTCCAGAGATAAATTGCTCAGCGCCACATCTTCCGCGCTGGTCAGGTCCACGCCAATTCCCCGTTGCGCATACCAGGTCAGCACTGCCGACATTTCACTTCCCGCGGCGAGAGTCTGCGCCAGAGTATAGATGTTCGCCCCCGATTGAATTGTGCCGAGATCCCAACCGGAGTTCGCCACCGCGCCTGACCCTCCGCCACCGGCGACTCCGAGCGTGGTCTGACCGTCGGTTATGTAGATGGACGGGGCCAGCAGTTGGCTGCTGCCGAGGTAAATGTCGTGGCTGTTCCTCAGATCAAGGGCACCCGCACCACTTGCATAATCCAAGGCCTGAAGGGTGCGGGTGACGGTTCCATCGAGAAACTGCCCGTTGTCCCAGCCGATCGTCGGTGTCGCACCCGCCATCAAAACGGACTTGATGACCAGCGGATGGGTCATTTCCGCAATCCCGAATGCCTTTCCGGCATCGACCAACAGCGCGGCCGCTCCCGCCACAATCGGCGCGGATAAACTGGTACCGGACAAGTCGCCAATATAAAAGTCGCCACTGCCACCCGTCGGATCGGTGCCCGCCACATGGCCGCCTGTCCTTCCCCCATAAAATGCCAACGTGAGATTGTCGCCCGGGGCCGCAATGTCCACTGTAGCCCGAATCCCCGGAGTGGTGATGCCGCTCTGCGGGTTGTACGCAGCACTTGGCGCGCGACTGGAAAAATCAGCGACCGTATCATAGGCCAGATGTTGCGCGGAATTCGTCAGAGCTGCCACGGTGATGCCGTTGTATCCCGTGCCGGGTCCGCCGACGGAATCGCTCCCGGGGCCCGAATTCCCCGCGGAAAAAACACCCACCACCTGGTTCGCGCTCAAAAAGGCATCGATGGCGATCGTTTCCTCGGCACTGCCCGCGGAATCTCCATACCCCCAACTGCTGTTGATCACGTCCGCATTTTGTCCGGAAATGCCGGTCTGCGTCGCAGTGCGATATGCATAGAGGAAACTGTTGTCGGTGTTCGAAAAGGAACCGGTGTATTGAACAAAAGGAGCCGCGCTCCACGATGTCGCGATCGCCCCCGACCACATTGTCGCCAGCGGAGCGATTCCCACCTGGTAGGTATACAAACCACTGCCGCCGATCGACTGCCCGACCATCGTCGCATGCCAGTCGGCCTGGCCGAGTTGCGTACCGATGATCGATGGATTGTAGATTGTTTGTGCGATGCGTCCGCTCAAACTCTGATGCCCCGACCAAATCGTGCCCGCTTCGATGTTGGCAACGATCGCCCGCTGACCGCCAAAACCCTGTTCGTAAAAAACATCGGCACCGATCGCTTCATTGATGTAAACGCCATTGAAAAGATTGGTTCCCCCGAGAGTGCTTACGATCGCATGGCTCGTAGCAGGAATTGTGACAAAAAGAGATGATGTCACGGCAAACAAGCCGCGCAGCCCGCTTCGCTTCGCTTGGAATTGGAGAGTCTTCATTTGTTCGTCGTTCCACCCCGGCTTCACATGTCAAAACAGCCGGAGCCGATTCAACACGCAAAACATTTCAAAGTTGTCTGGAATTTTAATAGAAATTTTGCTCTGGCGCAAGGGGGTTTTCAATGTGCCAACAGCCGCGATGGCGCATCAGGCGGGCGGGCTGACCTCGTTTTGATGAAGAACGCGCAGCGG
>Ga0209400_1000558_pt1 | contig 32327 bp, 29 predicted proteins | sample M_130807_EF_Meta_FD_187313 | JGI IMG/M metagenome (GOLD analysis project Ga0209400, IMG submission 187313) | Freshwater microbial communities from Lake Montjoie, Canada to study carbon cycling - M_130807_EF_MetaG (SPAdes) (version 2) | ecosystem: Environmental > Aquatic > Freshwater > Lake... | reverse complement strand
TCTGGCAATTGGTATGCAGGGCGTTGAAGAGTTACTGCGAGAGCATATAAAGGGTGATTACCCACTTGTTGAAGAGACTTCTCGGCATTTAGTTGCTGCAGGTGGCAAGCGTTTGCGCCCGTTACTGACTTTAATTTCTTCACATTTTGGAGATAGTAGTCGCAAAGAGATAATTCCAGCGGCGGTTGTTTGCGAGTTAACGCATCTAGCGACGCTTTATCACGATGATGTTATGGATGAAGCGCCACTTCGTCGTGGAGTTGAAAGTGCAAATAATCGCTGGGGCAACACAATTGCGATCCTGACCGGTGACTACCTATTCTCTAAAGCATCAGATTTGTTGGCAGATCTTGGCCCAGAAGCGGTTCGCTTACAGGCGCGTACCTTTGAGCGCTTAGTAATTGGTCAGATTATGGAGACACAAGGCCCACAAAATGGGGAAGATCCACTTGCTCACTACTTACGTGTTGTGGGGGATAAGACTGGTTCGCTAATTGCAACAAGTGCGCGTTTCGGTGGAATGTTATCTGGCGCACCGCGCGAAGTAACTGAAACCTTAACTAAATTCGGCGAACAGATCGGCATCGCTTTCCAATTGGCCGATGATGTAATCGATATTGCCAGTGAATCAAATCAATCAGGTAAGACTCCAGGAACTGACTTACGTGAAGGTGTTCCAACACTAGTTACGCTAAATGTGATGGCATCTACCAAGGTTGAGGATGCCGAATTACAAAGGTTATTAAGTGCACCGATTCATGATGAAGATACTGTGGCACAAGTACTGCGCGCCCTACGTAAACACGATGGGTTAGACCAAGCACGAGAACAACTTGGCCAAGTTGCCAAGCAAGCAAGAGCTGCGCTCGGTCCGCTGCCATTGACTCCTGCTACTGCAGCGTTATTCTCACTATGCGATGCTGTTATTGACCGCTCTGCCTGAGCGAAGTAAATCTATCGCCAGTGTAGTTAGCGCCAGCCAGATAAAGATAAATCCAACCCAACGAGCAGTTGGCATCGCCTCGTGACGAATCCATACTCCAATTGAAAACTGAATGGTTGGGGTTATATATTGCAAGAGACCAATCGTTGTAAAAGGCAATCGAGTTGTTGAGCCATTGAAAAGCAAGAGCGGAATTGCAGTAATTGCACCAGCGCTGATCAAGAGAATTGTTAACCCAGTGCCATGGCCGAATTGACCTTCACCTTTTGCGCCGATGAATATTAAATAGCCACAATACGGAATAAAGGCGATCAGTGTTTCAATCGCTAAACCTTCTAGTGCGCCAAGACCAAGCTGCTTCTTAATCAGACCATAACCGCCCCATGAGAGCGCTAAACCGAGTGCGACCCAAGGTAGGCGGCCATAATCAATTGTTAAAACCAGAACACCAATTGTCGCGATTGAAACCGCAGCCCACTGCAGTGGGCGCATCCTTTCTTTAAGCAAGATAACACCGAATGCGATAACAATTAGAGGGTTAATGTAATAACCAAGTGAAGCCTCAACAACGTGGCCATTATTTGTAGCCCAGATATAGACCAGCCAGTTAATTGAGATCAATATAGTTGTTGCAAACAATTTAGCTGCCACTTTGGGCCGTTTAAATGTAGCCAAGGTCGACTTAAGAGCTTTGGTTAAGTAAAGAACAATGAGACAGAAGACCATCGTCCAGACTGCCCGGTGAGAGACGATCTCTAGTGAACTCGCTGGTTCGAGTAGCGGCCAATACAGCGGGAACATGCCCCAAAGTACATAGGCGCTAACCCCGTAAACGAGGCCGAGTTTTTCTTTATTCAATTAACGGAAGTTCACAAATTGAACAGCGAAATCCCATTTGCCTTCTTTGATCATCGCCATGGTTGCTTGCAGGTCATCGCGGCTCTTACTTGTCACGCGAAGTTCGTCACCTTGGATCTGGGACTTAACTGACTTTGGACCTTCATCGCGCAAGAATTTAGCGATCTTCTTGGCATTCTCAGTTGAGATGCCTTCTTTAAGCGGGCAAGAGATCTTGTAAATCTTTCCAGAAAGTTGTGGCTCAGCTGGATCAATATGCTTAAGTGAAACCCCGCGCTTAATCATCTTGTCCTTAATCACTTCTAGAGTCGCCTTTGCGCGCTCTTCAGTATCGGCTTCGATATTGATCTTCTCGCCGGCCATTTCAATCTTGGCGCCGGTATTTTTAAAGTCGAAGCGAGTATCAATTTCACGGATTGCTTGATTGATTGCGTTATCGAGCTCCATACGGTCGATCTTAGAAACCACATCAAAACTGCTATCAGCCATTTTGGCCCTCCTAAAACGAACGGGCTTAAACGAACCCGATATGAGGCAAGGTTATCGCGCCCAAGGTAAATAAAGAAGTTCACCGTAGATAGACTTCAAATATGAAGATTTCGAAGGTCTTAATTGCGGCAGCGTTATTGGCTATTTCGTTAATCGCGCTACCTGCCTCCGCCCACACTGTATTAATTAGTTCAGACCCGGCCGAGAACTCAACTATCGATGCATTGCCTTCGACAATCTCGCTGACATTTGCAGAAGAATTAGTCAGTATTGGAAATTCAAATTCGATATCTGTAAAAGATGAATCAGATGTGGAGTTGGCCTCTGGAAAGCCTGAAGTATCTGGTGCTGTACTTTCGATAAACCTAGCCCCAAGTGAAGTAAATGGGGTAATCAAAGTAGATTATCGTGCCGTTGCTGCCGATGGACACGTAATTAATGGTGAATATCAATTTACTATTTCACTGAAAGCGATTGCAGCTGCAGAAGAGAATGCGCCAACACTCTTTGCGCAAGAAAGTGGATCTGAAAATAAACTTTCAATCTATTTAATAATTAGTGCAACGCTGGTTGTTGGCGGGGGACTATTGCTCTTTTTTATCTGGAAAAGGCAGTCAAATTAGCCGATTACCAATGGCAAATAAATTGAGGTAACCTAGCGCCCGCCGTAAAAGAATGACCCTGGCGGGTTGCCCGAGCGGCCAATGGGAGGGGACTGTAAATCCCCCGGCTCTGCCTTCGAAGGTTCAAATCCTTCACCCGCCACCAGTAAGTTTTACTTGTTGTTATTTTTGCGAGCAGCGCGAGATAAAAAGAGCGCGAAGACAAGTGCTAAAACGATTCCTGTGTTAACGCCCATCTCGGTAAGTGCACGGTTGAAATACTCTGTTGTCTTCTCTTTTTCCATTGTTAGGGATGCACCAACCGTAAGTATGTGACGAACAGCAGCAATAACTCCAATAATCAAGAAGTTATCGAGTTGGAAAATTCCATCTGTAAATCGCACGATCACGGTGCGCATGATTTCAAGGATAATTATCACGAAGAGAATGTCATTTATGCCTTGAATCATTCCGAGTGGAAAAAATGGACGAGTCTCTATTAGGCGTAGCAAGGTATAACCAGCAGCTAAGACAGAAATTACAAATAAAATTATTCCAAGAAAGCCATGCAAAATATCTTCGAGCTTGTCGATAAAAGTCGTCGGGATTAGTGACTCATCGCTGGTTAATAAACCCTTGACTGACTTGTACTTCATCTCGCCACCCCTAATTGTTATAGCCAAGGGTAAAGGCAGCCTTAAAGTACTGCAAGGTTTAGGCATAAAATGGCACCAAACAAGTGATAAGTTCAACGCCTTGAATAAGGAGCATCTAAATGTCTAGCGCGATCGAGGCAATTGTCTGGAAAGACAACATCATTGTCTTACTTGATCAAACACAGATTCCTGTCTCTGAAAATTACATTTCCTATGTTGATTTAGCTCCATATATCGATGCCATTCAACGTTTAGTTGTTAGAGGAGCACCTGCCCTAGGAGTTGCCGGTGCCTACGGAGTTGTTCTTGCAATAGATGAAGCAAAACGAAAAGGGCTCAGCGATGGCGAGCTAGAACACCAAATTGATTTGCTTCGCGATGCTCGTCCAACTGCAGTTAATCTGGCATGGGCGGTTGAAAAGATTCGCAAACATTTACCGCAAGGTCGCGAGGCTGTTCTTGCGGCGGCGCACCAATTGGCCAGCGAGGATAAGCAATCAAGCACTGATATGGGAAATATTGGCGCTGATTGGTTAATTAATAAATTGGGCTCAAAGCCTTTAACGCTTCTTACCCATTGCAACACTGGCTCACTTGCAACTACTGGTACCGGTACCGCACTTGGGGTAATCAAAGAGTTGCACAAGCGCGGAAATGTGAAAGAAGTTTATGCAGATGAGACTCGTCCACTGCTACAAGGCTCACGTCTGACGGCTTGGGAACTTATGAAGTCTGAGATCCCTTATCGCATCGAACCAGATGGTGCGGCTGCGATGGCGATATTAAGTGGACGTATTGACGCTGCTTTAATCGGCGCGGATCGAATCGCAAAGAATGGTGATTCTGCAAACAAGATTGGTTCATTGGGTGTGGCACTTGCTTGTCACGCAGCAGGAATTCCATTCCTTGTGGTTGCACCTGAATCAACAGTTGATCGCTCAATTGCAACTGGTGAGGCTATTCATATTGAAATTCGTGGTGATGAAGAGTTAACCCACTTCAAAGGTATTCAAGTGGCGCCCCTTGGAGCCAAGACATTTAACCCAGCATTTGATGTAACACCAGCAAAGTACATAAGCGCAGTAATTACAGAGAAACAATCCTATGAAATAGCAGAGGGCCAAATACTATGAGTGAATTCAAGCCGCTAAATGATCTAGTCGCACGTTCACAGAAGATTGGCGCCGACCAATCGATGGTGGTTTACGGTGGCGGAAATACCTCAAGTAAGGGTGAGATTAAAGATCACCTCGGTCGCCTTAAGAAAGTTTTATGGGTTAAGGGTTCTGGCGCAGATATGCAGTACGCCGTCGATCGCGATTATCCAGCTTTGTATTTGGAAGAACTTATAGCACTTCGCGATTTTGATGCCTTAGATGATGACACGATGGTTGATTATGTAACGCGTGCGTTAGTTGATCCAACATCACGTAGACCATCGATTGAAACGCTTCTGCACGGATTCCTACCTGCAAAACATATTGACCATGTTCACGCTGATGCGATCTGCGCACTTACAAATCATCCGCAAGGTGAAAAGGCGGTTCGCGAAGCGCTTGGTGAAAATTTTGCTTATGTTGATTGGATGCGTCCGGGATTTAACCTTTCCAAGATAGTTGGTGGTTTAGGAGATTATGCCGGCGTTGTTCTTGCTCATCACGGTCTGGTTGTTTGGGATGAAGATTCAGATCGTTGTTATCAAAAGACGCTCGATACTGTGGCGCTTGCCGATAAATACTTAGACTCACTAAATAGGCGCCCCGCAGCGAATTTCCAGCACCAGGATCTTTCTGATGAAGAGCTTAAAGATCTACTTCTAAAGTTGCGCGGCACAATCGGTAAGAAGCAGCTTTTGCGCACCGATAATCGTTTGGCAGAAATTGCATCTCGCCCCGACCTTAAGAAAATTCTCGCTCTTGGCGCATCAAGTGCTGATCACATGTTACGTATTCGCCCCAAGTCAGCGACAGTTACTTTGCAAGATCCCGAAACTGGAATAAATGAATTTCGCGAAAATTATGCCGCGTACTTTGAGGCCAATAAATCGCTACTTCCTGCGGGTTATGTCAGCCATGGCAATGATCCTAAGGTCATCATCGTTCCCGGAGTTGGCGCAGTAACTGCTGCAACCACAATTAAAGAGAACACGATGTTGGCAGATATCGCATCGCATACTCATAAGGTTGCAGCTCGAGTTGTAGATGTATTCGGTGATGGCGACACGATTTCCGATGCAGAAATCTTCGGCTTTGATTACTGGCCAATGGAGCTCTTTAAATTGAAGAATAAGCCAGCCCCTGCTCAATTAGATGGCCACATCATTATCGTTACCGGTGCTGGCAGTGGAATTGGTCGCGGAGTAGCGTTAGAACTTGCTAAACGAGGCGCCCATTTGGTTCTTGCCGATATAGAAGAAGCCGGACTTGTCGAAGTCGAAAAGGAATTTGCTGAAAATAAATGCAATCCACCTCTGCTAATTCTTGGTGATCAATCTAAAGAGACAGATGTGCAGGCGACTGTTACGAAAACCATCAAGCACTTTGGTGGCCTAGATGGCGTGGTTATAAATGCAGGTATCGGAATTAGTGACAAGCTAGAAGATTTAGATGTTGATAAGTGGCGCCGTGGATTAGATATCAACTTATCTAGCGCCTTTATGTTAACTAAAGAATCTATGAAAGTTATGCGCAAGCAGAAGATGGGTGGATCGCTAGTTTATATTGCAAGCAAAAATGCATTTTCACCAGGTGCAGGTTTTGGTGGTTATTCAGTTAGTAAAGCTGGAATGCTGCAACTAATGCGGATTGCTGCCCTGGAAGGTGGAAGCGCTGGAATTCGCTGTAATGGAATCAATCCTGATGCGGTGTTTGATAACAGCAAGTTATGGGAGGGCGGTATTCGCGAACAACGTGCAGCTGCACATGGTGTGAAACCAGAAGACCTCGAAGATTTCTATGCCTCTCGAAATCTGCTAAATGCGCGGGTAAGAAGCCTTGATGTAGCTCGTGCAGCCGCGTTCTTCTTGAGCGATGAATCTTCCCGCACAACCGGAAGCGTTATCGCAGTCGATGGTGGTGTTGCGGCAGCATTTCCTAGGTAGATAATTGCCTATGGATAATGGAGAAGGCGCTGTAGTGGATCGCATTTACGTTACCTACAAATTCACCGGCGAAGATCCAAAGTCGATTGCTGATGTAATTCGCGCCGAACAAACCATTGAGTTTCCGTTTGAATTGGCGCCTGCTTGGATCCAGGAAGAAGTTGTTGGAAAAGTTGAGGAGATCTCATCAACTGATAAAACAAGTCATTGTATAACTATTTCTTACAATCCAGATGTAACAGGAGGCGAACTAAATCAATTTCTAAATGTGCTCTGGGGAAATGTTTCACTCTTCCCAGGTATCAAAATCGTTGATTTAAAACTGCCAGAAATTTTTCTATCGAGATATAAAGGTCCAAGATTTGGTATTCACGGGCTTCGTAAGTTATTTATTGCGCCAACTCGCCCACTGATTTCCACGGCGCTTAAACCGATGGGATCTGATGCTAAGACACTCGCCGAAATGGCTCGCACCTTGGCACTTGCTGGATTTGATTTGATTAAAGATGATCACAGCCTTGCCAATCAACCTTGGGCCACTTGGAAAGAACGAGTTACCTCTATTTCTCGCGCAGTTAGCCAAGCTAATGAAGTTACTGGTGGAATTTCTGTTTACGCGCCAAGTCTTAATCTGCCATTTGATCAAATTGTTGATGCGGCACACACTGCTAAAGATCTAGGCGCTGGCGCCCTTCTCATTCTTCCTGGCATCACAGGTTTTGATTCGCTACGTAAAATCGCGGCAGATGACTCCATCGCACTTCCTATACAAGGACACCCTGCGATGTTGGGCTCATTGGTAACTTCAAAAAATGAAGGCATTTCTCACGGAATCGCACTCGGCACTTTGATGCGATTAGCTGGGGCAGATATATCTATATTTCCTAATATTGGTGGGCGATTCTCATTTACTAAAGAGCAGTGCCAAGATGTCACCGAAAAATCTCGAGAATCACTTGGCAATCTCAAGCCAATGTTGGCTTCTCCCGCAGGTGGAATGACTCTTGATCGAATTCCAGAAATGATTGAAATGTATGGAAAGGACTGCGCACTTCTAATCGGTGGCGCTTTATCTCGCGGATCACTCGCCGATAACGCGGCTCGGATGTCTGAAATGGTGCGCTCCTACTAAACTTAGCCACATCATGTGGAAGAAGATAAAGAAGTTATTTGGCGATCGCCGCGTTTGGGTGCGACAAATACTTGTTGCTGGCCTGGCTGGATCGGTTGCCTGGCAAGTGGGCGATCTTTTAATTAAAGATGGTGGAGTCGTAGCCGCGATCGTTTGTACTTTATCTATTCGAATTTCACTGCAAAAATCTGTTCGCGAAGGCTTTGGACAAATCGTCGGAACTGCAATCGGGGCAACGGTTGCGCTAATTAATGTTTCGATTTTTAGCTTTGGCTTTATCTCAGTCGGTTTGACCATTATTTTTTGTGCAGTCGTAGCCCGCGCTCTACATCTTGGGGAAGTCGCTTCGGTTAACGTGCCAGTAACTGCGCTAATTGTTATCGGACCAGGTATCAGTGGTGCTACAGCCGCGCATCGTTTGGGTTCAACTTTAATTGGTGCTGCTATTGCAATCTTCTTCTCATATTTCTCGCATGCAAAAACTCCGGTAGACCGAGCGATTGATCAGATAGCTGAAGTCAGCGCAAAGGCGGCAGAGTTACTTGCCAAAATGTCAGAAGGCGTTGCCGCTGGTTACACCCAGAAGGAAGCCGGCAACTGGCTAGCCAAAGCTCGCTTATTGATGGAGGCGATTCCTTCAATACGCGCACAGTCCGTAGAAGCAAGAGGACATGCCCGTTGGTTTCCAACGGCTGAAAAAGATGAAGCAGAAGAAGTTTATATTCAAGGAATCGCTATTGAACATACTTTGCTGCAAGTACGCACAATCGCCCGCACGCTATTCGATTCTGCAGTAAGCGGTGGAATTGCAGATTCCACAAAGAAACAGATCGCCGTTGCCTTATCTGCTGCCAGTTACGCAATTTCATCTAAATTTGATGAAGACGATGACTTTGAAACCACAACAACTGCAACAGATGATGCCCGCGAAGCTGGTGCAGCTTTGGCTGAATCACTTATTGAAGATGCTAAAGATGCTGATCAAGAACAGATAGTTCGCGGACTATCGATGGTAGCCAATATCGAGCGCATCGCAGATTCGCTAGATCAGAATTCACCAGCACTCAAAGATGTGATTACACCTGATGAGCCAGCACACGTAAAGGTCATGGCCGTCTCGCCAATTGATCAAACCCTGAAGTTGAGTCAGCGTATAAGCAAGCGATTTAAGAGGATATTCCGTAAGTATTTCTAGTAATAGGATGTATTCATAATTAATAGGAGGCAATAATGTGTTCACGCGTGGTTTGTAAGAAGTGCCAGAAATTTACTTGGTCTGGCTGCGGTGAGCACATTGAAGAAGCTCTTCATGGCGTGGCCGAAAGTGATCGTTGTTCCTGCGACAGCAAATGAAAGCGATTCAAATAACCCAATTTGGTGGGCCAGAAGTAATGGAATTCGTTAATGTGCCAGATCCAATTCCGAGTGAAACCGAAGAACTAATTGAAGTTAGCTGTATCGGAATTAACTATGCCGACACCCATCAAACTGAAAATTCATATTTATCCAAGCAGACCTTGCCACTGATACCTGGTTTAGAAGTCGTTGGAAAGACACAAAGCGGAAGGCGCGTCTTGGCGGGAGCAACAACTGGGGGATACGCCCAAAGAGCGTTGGCTCCAAAAGCGATGTGTGTTGAAATTCCTGAATCTGTAAGCGATGAACAAGCCATCGCCATGTTGGTTCAAGGAACAACGGCTTGGCATATTTTAAAGACGATGGCTCATGTTAAGCCGGGTGAAAGTGTTGTCATCCAGGCAGGTGCTGGTGGTGTCGGGACTTTGGCAATTCAGCTAGCAAAGATGTGGGGCGCCAAAGTTATTGCCGTTACTTCTTCAAGTGCCAAAAATGAATTAGCAGTCTCACTTGGTGCAGATGCAGTAGTAGATGCGAATTCTGAAGATTTAGCTGGTGCGATGATCGCCGCTAATGGTGGAAAGCGAATCGATATTGTGTTGGAAATGGTTGGTGGGAAAACTTTTGATGCCAGCTTGGAAGTATTAGCGCCATTTGGTCGCTTGATTACCTATGGAATGGCATCACGAACTGCGCCAACTCCAATTCATCCAGGAGTATTAATGGGTGGAACAAAGACCGTTGCTGGCTTCTGGTTATCGCATTGTTTTGGAAAGAAAGAGTTAATGGGAGAAGTATTACTTGAGTTATTTGCTTTGATTTCATCAGGTGCGTTAAAGCCAGTAATCGGTGCAACTTATGGATTATCTGAGGCAAGAATTGCTCACCAGGCGATGCTGGCTAGAGCCACAACTGGCAAAGTTACGCTTGATCCAGGGCGGTAATTTTTAACTTTCCCTGCAACTGTCGTACACTCACACCTCTACCTATTGCCCCCCTAGCTCAGTCGGTAGAGCGTTTCCATGGTAAGGAAAAGGTCACCAGTTCGATTCTGGTGGGGGGCTCGAAAGTGCACAACCCTTGGCGGGGTAGCTCAGCTTGGTAGAGCAAGCGGCTCATAATCGCTGTGTCGTGGGTTCAAATCCCGCCTCCGCTACTAGTTCAACAAGCGTGAATTTCGCGCAACGAGATCGCTCAGGTAACCTAAGCGCTCGTACCAACAAGGTAACAAACGGATAAAAGGAGCAAGACCATGGCAAGTAAGAGCGCGGACGTTCGTCCAAAGATCACCATGGCCTGCGTCGACTGCAAAGAGCGTAACTACATCACCAAGAAGAACCGCCGCAACGATCCAGACCGCATGGAACTCAAGAAGTTCTGTCCACGTTGCAAGTCTTCAACTCTTCACCGCGAAACTCGCTAATGCTCGCACCCGATTCTGTCGGGCGCACCTTCGCTGGTGCTGATTCCATTTCTATTACACAATCTGAAATCGATGCCTTTGCCGCTGTGATTGGTGAGACCGATACATCTATTGCACCACCAACTTTTACGATCCGCATCTCATTGGATCAATTTCAAAATATCTTAACTAAACCTGAAATTGGCTTGGATTGGTCGCGCCTGGTCCATGGCGATCAGAAGTTTGAAATTTTCTCACCCATTAAAGCCGGAGATGCACTTAGTTGTTCTGCCACCATTGAAAGCTATCGCGTAGCTGCTGGCAATGAGATCGTGAGCGTGCGCTCTGATCTACATCGCGGCGCTGAGTTAGTTGTATCTTCTTGGTCAACGCTGGTGGTGCGCGCATGATTACCGTGGGCACATCCTTGCCGGAAAAGGTTCTTTATCTAGATCGCGCAATGCTCAAGGCTTATGCCGATGCCAGCGGAGATCAGAACCCAATCCACCAGAATGAAGAGTTTGCCATTTCAGTCGGGCTTCCAAACGTTATCGCCCACGGCATGCTGACTATGGCCTTGGTTGGAAAGTATGTGACTGATTGGTCAGGTGGCACCGGCACCGTTAAAGAATTTGGTGCTCGCTTTATCAAGCCTGTGATCGTTCCTGCTGGTGAAAAAGTAGATCTCACAATCAATGCAACCATTACTGAAGTAAATGGAGATGAAATAAAATTAGATTTAGTTGCCACATCGGCTGGCGTAAAAGTCCTTGGTATGGCAAAAGCAGTTGTGATTAAAAATGACTGAATCAAAGCCTAAGGAAGTTCTTGCGCAAGAAAGGCTAGATGCGCGCGCGGCTAAAGATTTCGCGAAGGCAGATTTACTACGCGATCAGATTGCCGCTATGGGCTTTGAAGTAATCGATGTCGCAGGCGGCTTTGAATTCCGCGCTAAAGAACGTTTTCCACGATATGCCTCAACGCGCGATATCAAGGCGATCAAAGTAGATGGTGATATTGCAATCACAATCATCGTCGATGGATTTATCGCCGATGCCGTTGAGACCGTTCGCACCATAAAGGCACATACCAGTACCCCTGTAATTGCTCTGGTCATTGGCGAGCCTGCCGAATTGGTTGATGAGATAGATCTGCAATTTCAATTGGTAGTGATCACTGAAAACTTCGGTTGGGGCGAAAATACAAATGCGCTGTTAAAGAATTTAAATTCCAAATTTATGGTTGTGATGGATCCTTCCACCCGATTCCTTGGTGACGCGATGACACCAGTTATTGCCGAGCTTCATAAAGGCCAGTTCAGCGCAGTTGGTTGGCGAGGTGGGCTGGTAAATACTGAAGATGAATGGCGCAGCGTGGACGATAAAGGCGCCGGAGAAGTTGATGTGCTCTTTAGTTATTTCATGGCTTTCAATTGCGCTGATGCCACAAGCGCTGGTGGATTTAATAATCGTGCAATCTATTACCGCAATGCAGATATGGAGTTTTCATTGCGTCTGCGTCAAGCAAATGGTCGACTTTTACAGATGGATCTACCGCTTGAACAAGCACGCCATCATGGTTATTACGATACCGAAGAGAGTTTCCGTGAAGTTCAATCAAAGAAGAACTATGACCGCATCCTCGAGCGCTTCAGAGGCAAAAGCGCAATATTAAGCCCGCGCAGGTAACCTGTACTCATGGCCGAACTTCGTCACTACACCAGCTTGCGCGTGGGCGGGCCTGCCAAAAAATTCGTAGATGCCCACAACGAAAAAGAAATTATCGCCGCGATTGAAGCAGCGGGTGATAGCCCAATTCTGATCATTGGCGGCGGCACAAATATCTTGGTTGCAGATAATGGTTTTGATGGCACGGTAATACGAATTACGAATAAATCACTCGAGGCTGAAATTGATGCCTGCAGCGGCGCCACGCTTTCGATTGGCGCCGGTGAAAACTGGGATGACTTTGTTAAATCAACGGTAGCTCGCGGCTTTGCCGGACTTGAAACCCTTAGCGGAATTCCTGGAACGGTAGGCGCATCTCCTATTCAAAATATTGGTGCCTATGGCCACGAAGTCAGCGAATTTATTACCCGCGTGCGTACATACGATCGCGAAAAGAAAGAGATCAAGACTTTCACTAATGAAGAATGCCAATTCTCATACCGCAACTCTTACTTCAAAGCCCGCCCTGGTCGCTATGTTGTAATTGAAGTTCAATTCCAATTGCGTATGGGTATTGAATCAAATCCAATTACTTACGCCGAACTTGCCAATAAGTTAGAGATTGGCGTTGGTGAAAAAGCACCAGTTGCCGCAACTCGCAAAGCGGTTTTAGAACTGCGTGCAGCCAAAGGAATGTTGTTAAATCCCAGCGATCGCGATTCTTGGTCGGCCGGTTCTTTCTTCACGAATCCAATTATCGATGCGGCAACTGCTGCAAAACTTCCGGCGGATGCACCACGTTGGCCACAATCAGACGGTCGCATTAAAACCAGCGCCGCCTGGTTAATTGAACATTCCGGAATTAAGAAGGGCGATGCCTTTGGGGGAGCGCGTGTATCCACTAAACACGTATTGGCTCTAACAAATGCAGCTAATGCAACGGCACAAGATATTGCCAGCCTTGCCAAGAGTGCGCAGCAGCATGTTCAAGATACTTTCGGAATTACTTTAGAACCTGAAGTAAACCTGATCGGGCTTAACCTTCAGTAAGTAGTTTCTTGATACGTCCAATACCTTCGACGATATCGGCATCGCTTGTGGCATAAGAGAAGCGTAAGTAACCAGATGGGCCAAATGCTTCACCCGGGACTGCGGCAACTTCAACTTCTTCCAAGATAAGTGTGGCAAGTTCTGCAGAAGTTGTTGGTGTTTTACCGCGGATAGTTTTGCCAAGCACACCCTTTACTGATGGATAGACATAGAAAGCTCCGGTTGGTGTTGGGCATACAAATCCTGGGATCTCATTTAACAAACCAACAATTAATTTGCGGCGACGATCGAATGCTTCGCCCATCATGTGGACTGCAGATAGATCACCATTAAGGGCGGCAATTGCAGCGCGCTGGGAAACGTTAGATACATTTGAAGTCAGATGTGATTGCAAGTTTGTCGCTGCCTTTATTACATCCTTCGGCCCGATCATCCAACCTACTCGCCACCCGGTCATTGCATAAGTCTTGGCCACACCGTTGATGATGATGCAGGTTTCAGCAAGTCCTGGAACTAGAACTGGCATAGAAGGTGCAGTGGCACCGTCATAAAGTAGGTGCTCATAAATTTCATCAGAGATAACCCAGATATTATTCTTTAGCGCCCATTCACCGATTGCTTTGACTTGTTCAACAGAATAGACCGAACCTGTTGGGTTAGATGGTGAGCAGAAAAGAAGAGCCTTGGTCTTTGAGGTGCGAGCCGCTTCTAGCTGTTCAACAGTTACTAAATAATTTTGTGATTCATCGGCAAATACTTCAACTGACTCTCCACCAGCGAGCTTTACGCATTCTGGATAAGTCGTCCAATACGGCGAAGGAAGAAGTACTTCATCACCTGGATCGATAATTGCGGCAAATGCTTGGTAGACCGATTGCTTTCCACCATTAGTGATAAGAACTTGATCGGCAGTAATTTCATAATTTGAATCACGCTTGGTTTTAGCGACCACGGCTTCGCGCATTTCTGGTAAACCAGCAGCAGGTGTGTAGCGATGGTTTGCAACCACTTTTGTTGCTGCAGCAGCTGCTTCAACGATGTAATCAGGCGTTGGAAAATCAGGTTCTCCCGCGCCAAAACCAATAACGGGACGCCCTGCTGCTTTTAACGCTTTCGCTTTTGCATCAACGGCCAAAGTGGCTGATTCTGCGATCGCTGCAATTCGTGCGGAAATTCTGCTCATAGGCGAAGTCTGCCCTATGCGCAGGCGAAAATGAGCGCGAGTTTTACCTACCCCCCATTCACCCTCTACACTTCGACGCTCACGAGGATTTGCAATTCCCTAGGGTTTTGTCCTGCCCTCGCGAAGGGCAGTAGCTCAATTGGCTAGAGTTGCCGTCTCCAAAGCGGCCGGTTGGGGGTTCGAGTCCCTCCTGCCCTGCAAGTAGTTTTAAAAGTTTTACAGATTTAAGAAGTATTAATCGATTTAGTGATTGGAAGGAACGACGATGACAGAGTCAACAGAGCACGTTGCCGAAAAACTCGGCCTGTTCGCGCGCGTTGGCCTTTTCTATCGCCAAGTGGTTTCTGAACTTTCTAAAGTTGTCTGGCCTACACGTAAGCAACTAAGCACCTACACCGCAGTTGTTATGGTCTTCGTAACTTTTATCATCGCAGTCGTTTCACTCTTTGACTTGGTAATCACCAAGGTCGTTTTCTGGGTATTTGGGTAAGGGATAAAGATGACTGAGAACCAGACCCCAGACGCTTTCGAAGCAGCGCTCGCCGCAAATGCCGACGAGTTAACTGCCGACGTTGCCGCACCGATTGAAGAAGTAGTCGCAGAAGTTATTTCAACTGATGCACCAGTAGATGATCTTGCGCTCGCCAGCGATGAAGATGGCGACCTTGAATCAGATGAGAACGATCCAAATGCAGAATTCCGTCGCACCCTTCGCGCTGCGATCGGCGATTGGTACGTAATCCACTCTTACGCAGGTTACGAGAAGAAAGTTCGCGATAACCTCCATAACCGCATCACTTCACTTCACATGGAAGATTTCATCTTCCAAATCGAAGTTCCCGAAGAAGAAGTAATGGAGATCAAGAACGGCCAGCGCAAGCAGGTTAAGCGCAATATCTACCCAGGCTACGTTCTAGTCCGCATGGAACTTTCAGATGAATCTTGGTCTGCAGTTCGCAATACTCCAGGTGTCACAGGTTTCGTTGGAAACGCACATCACCCAAGCCCACTAAGCATGGATGAAGTAGAAAAGATTCTTGCTCCACGTCCTGTCAAAAAATCAGATAAGCCTGATATCCGCGTAGTTGATTTCGAAGTTGGCGAATCAGTCACCGTTACGGATGGCCCATTTGCAACGCTTCCTGCATCAATCTCCGAGATCATGCCGGAACAAGCAAAGCTCAAGGTTCTCGTTTCGATCTTCGGACGCGAAACTCCAGTAGAACTCTCATTCGCGCAAGTACAGAAGATTTAATAGATTTAATTAAGAGAAACTAGAAAAGGAATAAAAAAATGGCACCAAAGAAGAAGGCAACCGGATTCATCAAGTTGCAGATCCAAGCTGGCGCAGCAACACCTGCACCACCAGTAGGTCCTGCCCTTGGTCAGCATGGTGTCAACATCATGGAGTTCGTGAAGGCATACAACGCTGCCACTGAATCTCAAAAGGGTCAGATCATTCCAGTAGAGATCACTGTCTACGAAGATCGCTCATTTACTTTTATCACCAAGACACCACCTGCATCACGTCTGATCTTGAAGGCAGCTGGCGTCGATAAGGGATCACCTGTTCCTCACAAGACCAAGGTTGCAAATATCACCATGGCTCAGGTTCAGGAGATCGCTAAGGTAAAGATGGCTGACCTCAATGCCAATGACATTGATGCAGCAAGCAAGATCATCGCCGGTACTGCTCGCTCAATGGGTATCACTGTCGGTTAATTAAATTTCTACTTCTCACCGTGAGAAGTAGATGTGGGAGAACCTCGCTGGTTCGCTAACCACAACCACTAGCTCGATAGAGATGTCGAGGAATGAGGAAGATATGAAGCGCTCAAAGAAATACACAGCGGCAGCTGAAAAGGTAAAGAAGGATCACCTTTACACACCGCTTGAGGCAGTAACACTTGCCAAAGAGACATCAACAACTAAGTACGACTCAACTGTAGAAGTTGCACTTGTACTTGGCGTTGACCCAAAGAAGGCCGATCAAGCAATTCGCTCAACTGTTAACTTGCCACACGGCACAGGAAAGACAGCTCGCGTGCTTGTATTCGCAAACGGAGAACGCGCTGAAGAAGCGCGCGCAGCCGGTGCTGACATTGTCGGCGGCGATGATCTAATCGATGAAGTTTCAAAGGGTCGCCTAGATTTCGATGCAGTCGTTGCAACACCAGATTTAATGGGCAAGGTCGGTCGCCTCGGTAAAGTCCTTGGAACTCGTGGACTTATGCCTAACCCAAAGACCGGAACAGTTACAAACGATGTAACAAAGGCGGTTAACGACATCAAGGGCGGAAAGATTGAATTCCGTATTGATAAGAACTCAAACCTTCACTTCATCATCGGTAAGTCATCATTTACCGCAGCACAGCTTGCAGAAAACTACGCAGCAGCTCTCGATGAAGTACACCGCGCAAAGCCAAACTCATCAAAGGGTCGCTATGTGCAAAAGGCAGTTGTTTCAACAACGATGGGTCCTGGAATTCAGGTAGATCCAAACCTCGTTCGCGAGCCAGCTACAAACTAAGTATTAATTAAAACTGGCTCTCAGCGGGCTAGGGACTTGGTTCGTTAAAGTCCCTGCGCTCCACTGAGAGCCAGTTTTATTTTTGTTCAAGTAGCCGGGAATTGCTTTATCACCGTAGGAAAGCGAAGCGGAGAAATCGTGCTCTATCCCCGATTTCGCAACTAGCGTCCTGCGGGGATTTGACCCGAAAAGAGGGCAAGCCTTAAGGTTGCCCCATAACCAAAGACCGCAGGTCTGATCTCGCAAGAGTGAAGATAATTGAGGAATCTCAGCCCGCGTAGGTGTTCACCTTAATCCGTGCGCATTTACGCGTCACGGATTTTTTCTTTTATATGCCAAAGTCACAATGCAAAAGGAAAGGTGAACCGAATGGCTCGCCCAGTAAAAGAAGCAGCAGTTGCTGAACTGACTGAAGATTTCAAGTCAGCTAATGCAACATACCTAACCGAATACCGCGGTCTAACCGTGACTTCGATGAAGGAATTGCGTCGCAGCCTTGGTGTAGATACCAAGTACAGCGTCGTTAAGAACACCCTTACAAAGATTGCAGCAAAGAACGCCGGCGTAGAGATCTCTGATGATCTCCTTGTTGGTCCTTCAGCACTTGCATTCATCAAGGGCGATCCAATTGATGCAGCACGTAACTTAAAGAACTTCCAGAAAGAGAATCCACTTCTTGTTGTTAAGGGTGGAATCTACGAAGGCAAGTTCGTTACAACTGCAGAAATCATGCAGCTAGCTGATCTTGAGTCCCGTGAGGTTCTCTTGGCAAAGCTTGCTGGTGCAATGAAGGGATCGCTTGCTAAGGCAGCGCGTATCTTCGATGCACTTCGTATCAAGATGGAGGCCGGTGCACCAGCGCCAGCACCAGTAGCTGTGTCCGAGCCAGTAGCTGACGCTGCTGTGGCAGAGGTTCCAGCTCAAGTTGAGACCACAGAAGCAGTGGTTGAAACTCCAGCAGTGTCCGAATCAACAACCGATGTAAATGTGTCCGAGGTTCCAGCTGAAGCTGTAGCCACAGAAGCAGTGGTTGAAACAGCAGCAGAAACTCCAGCGGAATAAAGAAAAGGAAAAAATAAAATGGCAAAGCTCTCATCAGCAGATTTAATGTCTCAGTTCAAGGAAATGACACTTGTCGAACTTTCAGAGTTCGTTAAGGCATTTGAAACTGAATTCGATGTAACAGCAGCGGCTCCAGTCGCAGCTGCAGCAGCAGGTGGCGCAGCAGCAGGTGGCGCAGCAGATGCTGGACAAGATGAATTCACAGTTATCCTCGAAGAAGCCGGTTCACAGAAGATTGCAGTGATCAAGGAAGTTCGTAACCTCAATTCAAGCCTTGGCTTGAAGGAGGCAAAGGACCTAGTTGATGCAACACCAGCAACTCTTCTTGAGAAGGTAAACAAGGAGACAGCAGATAAGGCAAAGGCAGCTCTAGAAGCAGCTGGCGCAAAGGTCACACTCAAGTAAGTTTCGCTTACTAGAAATCCCCCTCGGCTGGGCCGGGGACTTGTTCGTTAAAGTCCCCTCACCCAACCGAGGGGGATTCTTTTTGCGCTCAGGCTGAAAGGATTTTCTTCCCCAAGTGGCTGACAAATGGGCCAAGTAGGGGGTATAAGCGGCCGGTTGGACAGGCCGAGGGGTGAGCGTTACTCTTGCCCTTCGCATAAATTTTCGATGGTCAGGGCATATAGCGGCTGAGACCTAATAGTTGTGCGTTCTCGCATTTTGTTAATGAACATTATGTAAGTGAACATTGTCTGGAAGGACATCTCTTGGCCGCGAAAAAGAATTCTGTAGCTCCGCACCGTGTCTCATTCGCCAAGATCCGCGAACCTCTAGAAGTACCTAACCTACTCGCGCTGCAAGTTGAAAGCGTTGACTGGTTGTTGGGTAACGACTTATGGCGCGCGCGTCTGGCTCAATCAACAAATACAAACCGTGGAGAACTTCCATCAAAATCAGGTTTGGAAGAAATCTTCGAAGAGATTTCACCAATTGAAGATTTCCAAGGAACGATGTCGCTTTCTTTCCGCGACCACCGTTTCGAGCCACCTAAGTACTCAATCGAAGATTGCAAAGAACGCGATATGACTTATTCGCAGCCACTCTTTGTGACTGCAGAATTTACAAATAACGAGACCGGTGAAATCAAGTCACAGACTGTTTTCATGGGCGACTTCCCAGTAATGACAACTCGCGGAACATTTGTCATTAACGGAACCGAGCGCGTTGTTGTTTCACAGCTCGTGCGTTCACCTGGTGTTTATTTCGAACGCACCATCGAAAAAACTTCAGATAAAGATGTCTTCTCTTCAAAGATAATCCCAAGCCGCGGCGCTTGGTTGGAATTTGAAGTTGATAAGAAAGATCTTGTTGGTGTTCGCATCGACCGTAAGCGCAAGCAATCAGTAACTGTTTTCTTAAAGGCACTTGGTTGGACTGAAGAACAAATTCTTGAAGAGTTTGGTGACTTCGAATCAATGCGCGCAACTCTTGAAAAAGATACTGTTAAAACACAAGATGAAGCGCTGCTTGATATCTATCGCAAGCTACGTCCAGGTGAGCCTCCAACTAAGGAAGCTGCACAGAACTTGCTTGAAAACCTTTACTTTAACGTTAAGCGCTATGACTTGGCCAAGGTCGGTCGCTTTAAGGTTAATAAGAAGCTAGGTCTTGATCTAGAACTCTCACAGAGCATTCTTACAATCTCTGACATCGTTGCAACACTGCGCTATTTAGTAGCGCTACACCGCGGCGATCTCACCATGGAATACGGCCGTGAAGTACGTGTTGAAAAGGACGATATCGATCACTTCGGTAACCGTCGCCTTCGTACCGTTGGTGAGCTAATCCAGAACCAAGTTCGTATCGGTCTATCTCGTATGGAACGTGTAGTTCGCGAACGTATGACAACCCAAGATGTAGAAGCAATTACTCCACAGACTTTGATCAACATCCGTCCGGTTGTTGCATCAATCAAGGAGTTTTTCGGAACATCTCAGTTGTCACAGTTCATGGATCAGACAAACCCTCTTTCAGGTCTTACACATAAGCGCCGTCTATCAGCGCTTGGACCTGGTGGTTTATCACGTGACCGCGCGGGCTTCGAAGTTCGTGACGTTCACCCATCCCACTACGGACGTATGTGTCCAATCGAAACCCCTGAAGGTCCAAACATTGGTCTGATCGGTTCGCTTGCAACATATGGTCGCGTAACAGCATTTGGTTTTATCGAGACTCCATACCGCAAGGTTGTTAAGGGTCGCGTTACAGATCAGGTTGATTACCTAACTGCAGATGAAGAAGATGAACACATCATCGCGCAGGCAAACGCACCATTGACCGAAGATAGCCACTTTGCTGAAGCGCGTGTACTCGTACGTCGTCGCGGTGGCGAAGTTGAATACATCATCGGTGATGAAGTTGATTACATGGATGTTTCTCCACGTCAGATGGTTTCTGTTGCAACAGCGATGATTCCATTCCTTGAGCACGACGATGCCAACCGCGCGTTGATGGGCTCAAACATGATGCGTCAGTCAGTTCCTTTGATGCGCGCAGAAGCGCCACTAATTGGTACTGGTATGGAATTCCGCGCAGCTGTCGATGCTGGTGACGTTGTCACTGCATCAAAGCCTGGCGTTGTAACTGAAGTATCTGCCGATGAAGTAAAGGTCATGGGCGATGACGGTACTTACCAGACATACTCACTATCAAAGTTCTCACGCTCTAACCAAGGAACTTCATATAACCAGAAGGTTGTTGTCTCCGAAGGTCAGAAGCTAGAAGTCGGCTCAGTAATTGCAGATGGTCCATGTACCGAAAACGGTGAAATGGCTCTCGGTAAGAACTTGCTCGTGGCATTTATGTCATGGGAAGGCCACAACTACGAAGATGCGATCATTCTTTCACAGCGCCTCGTACAAGATGATGTTCTTACATCAATTCACATTGAAGAATACGAAGTCGATGCTCGCGACACCAAGCTGGGTGCCGAAGAGATCACTCGCGATATTCCTAACGTTTCTGAAGAAGTACTTGCAGACCTCGACGAGCGCGGCATCATTCGCGTCGGCGCAGATGTCGTCCCTGGCGATATCTTGGTTGGAAAAGTAACTCCAAAGGGCGAAACTGAATTAACACCGGAAGAACGTTTGCTGCGCGCAATCTTCGGAGAAAAGGCTCGCGAAGTTCGCGATACATCTCTCAAGGTTCCACACGGTGAATCAGGAAAAGTTATTGGCGTAAAGATCTTCGAATCAGAAGAAGGCTTCGAGCTGGCAGCTGGCGTTAACCAATTGGTTCGCGTTTACGTTGCACAGAAGCGCAAGATTCAAGATGGTGACAAGCTTGCTGGTCGCCACGGTAATAAGGGTGTTATCTCCAAGATTCTTCCAGTTGAAGATATGCCATTTCTTGAAGATGGAACTCCAGTAGATGTAGTTCTTAACCCGCTCGGTGTTCCAGGTCGTATGAACGTCGGACAGGTTTTGGAAATGCACCTCGGTTGGGTTGCCAAGACTGGTTGGGATCTCTCCGGCGTTGACGAAGCATGGCAGAAGCACATGCGCGCAATCGGTGCCGAAAAGGGAACACCTGGTACTCGTTTTGCAACACCTGTCTTCGACGGTGCACTTGAAGATGAAATTTCTGGTCTTCTCTCTGCAACTCTTCCAAACCGCGATGGCCTGCAATTAATTGGCAAGAGCGGTAAGGCGAAGTTATTTGATGGTCGCTCCGGTGAGCCATACCCAACTCCAATTTCAGTTGGATACATGTACATCTTGAAACTCCACCACTTGGTTGATGACAAGATCCACGCACGTTCAACTGGTCCATACTCAATGATCACCCAGCAACCACTCGGTGGTAAGGCGCAATTCGGTGGTCAGCGCTTTGGTGAAATGGAAGTTTGGGCACTTGAAGCCTACGGAGCTGCTTACACACTCCAAGAACTTCTCACCATTAAATCTGATGACGTGCTCGGTCGCGTAAAGGTTTACGAAGCAATCGTTAAGGGCGAGAACATCCCTGAACCAGGTATCCCTGAATCATTCAAGGTACTTATCAAGGAAATGCAATCACTCTGCTTGAACGTTGAAGTTCTCTCTTCTGAAGGTGTCGCAATTGAAATGCGCGATAACGATGAAGAAATTTTCCGTGCCGCCGAAGAGTTAGGTATCAACTTGTCACGAGTTGAACCAAGCTCTGTAGAAGAAGTTTGAGAGAGGGATAAATAACTATGTTAGATGTCAACTTCTTTGATGAATTAAGAATCGGTCTCGCATCGGCTCAAAATATTCGTGATTGGTCATTTGGTGAAGTAAAGAAGCCAGAGACAATCAACTACCGCACACTCAAGCCAGAGAAGGACGGACTCTTCGACGAGAAGATCTTCGGACCAACTCGTGACTGGGAATGTTATTGCGGTAAGTACAAGCGCGTTCGATTCAAGGGAATCATCTGCGAGCGTTGCGGTGTTGAAGTAACACGCGCCAAGGTTCGTCGCGAACGCATGGGACACATCGAGCTTGCTGCTCCTGTAACCCACATCTGGTACTTCAAGGGTGTTCCATCACGCCTTGGATACCTACTTGATCTTGCTCCAAAGGATCTAGAAAAAGTTATTTACTTTGCTGCTTACATGATCACAGAAGTTGATGCTGAAGGTCGCGAAGAAGATATGCCACAGCTCGAAAAGAAGCTGGCTAATGATCGTAAGAAGATTGAAGTCCGTCGCGACAACGATCTCGATACTCGCCAGAAGAAGCTCGAAGCAGATCTTGCAGAACTCGAAGCAGAAGATGCCAAGTCAGATGTAAAGCGCAAGGTTCGCGAATCAGCAGAGCGTGAGCTCAAGACACTTCGCGATCGCTCAGAGCGCGAGCTAACTCGTTTGGAAGATGTTTGGACTCGCTTTAAGAACCTTAAGGTTCAAGATCTTGAAGGCGATGAGAACCTCTACCGCGAAATGCGCGATCGTTACGGAATGTATTTCAAGGGAGATATGGGCGCTGCTGCAATTAAGCGTCGCCTAGAAACTTTTGATCTCGAGGCCGAATATGCGATCTTGACCGATCTTTCTGAAAATGGCAAAGGCGCCAAGAAGACTCGTGCTATCAAGCGCCTCAAGGTCGTAAATGCATTTATGACAACCAGCAACCATCCAGCATCTATGGTGCTTGATTGCGTTCCGGTTATCCCACCTGATCTACGTCCAATGGTTCAACTCGATGGTGGACGCTTTGCGACTTCAGATCTAAACGATCTCTATCGCCGCGTCATCAACCGTAATAACCGTTTGAAGCGCCTTGCTGATCTTGGTGCTCCTGAAATTATCGTCAATAACGAAAAGCGTATGTTGCAAGAAGCAGTTGATGCTTTGTTCGACAACGGTCGTCGTGGTCGTCCAGTAACTGGTCCCGGCAACCGTGCGCTTAAATCACTTTCAGACATGCTTAAGGGTAAGCAAGGACGTTTCCGTCAGAACTTGCTCGGAAAGCGCGTTGATTACTCAGGTCGTTCTGTAATCGTTGTTGGTCCGCAACTTAAGTTGCACCAGTGCGGTCTTCCAAAGCAGATGGCACTTGAACTCTTCAAGCCATTCGTAATGAAGCGCTTGGTAGATCTAAACCACGCGCAGAACATTAAATCTGCAAAGCGTATGGTCGAGCGTGCTCGTCCAGTAGTTTGGGATGTTCTTGAAGAAGTAATTGCAGAACACCCAGTGCTGCTTAACCGCGCGCCTACCCTGCACCGTTTGGGTATCCAAGCTTTCGAACCACAACTGGTTGAAGGTAAAGCAATTCAGATCCACCCACTCGTATGTACAGCATTTAACGCTGACTTCGACGGTGACCAGATGGCAGTTCACTTGCCGCTATCTGCTGAAGCGCAAGCTGAAGCTCGTATCTTGATGTTATCTTCAAATAACATCTTGTCTCCTGCTAACGGCCGACCGATTACATCTCCTACACAGGACATGGTTCTTGGTTTGTACTACCTCACCATGGAACGCATCGGTGAACTCGGCGAAGGCCGCGCATTCGGTTCTATCCCTGAAGCGATCATGGCTCATGATCAGCACTCAGTTTCATTGCAGGCAAAGATCAAGATTCGTTTAACACCAAATGGCGAAACAATTGAAACAACAATTGGTCGCGCGCTGTTCAATGAAGCTCTTCCTGCAGACTTCCCATACGTTGATCTCGACGTAACCAAGAAGCAACTTGGTTCAATCGTCGACAAGTTAGCTGAGTTCTATCCAAAGGTCACAGTTGCTCAAACTCTTGATGCACTGAAATCACTTGGATTCCACTGGGCAACTCGCGCCGGCGCAACAATCGGTATCGAAGATGTTGTTACACCTCCTCGTAAGAAAGAGATCCTCGAAAGCTACGAAACACAGGCTGACAAGGTTCAATCTCAATACGAAAAGGGACTCATCACAGATGACGAGCGTCGCCAAGAGCTCATCGAAATTTGGACCAAAGCAACAGCTGAAGTTGGTAAAGAGATGGAAGAGAACTTCCCTCGCGTCAACCCAGTTTGGATGATGGTCTACTCAGGTGCACGCGGAAATATGATGCAGATCCGCCAGATCGCAGGTATGCGTGGACTTGTAGCTAACCCAAAGGGTGAAATTATTCCTCGCCCAATTAAGTCAAACTTCCGTGAAGGACTTTCAGTACTCGAGTACTTCATCTCTACACACGGTGCACGTAAGGGTCTTGCAGATACAGCGCTTCGTACCGCTGACTCTGGTTACCTAACGCGTCGTCTCTGCGACGTGGCACAGGATGTAATCATTCGCGAAGAAGATTGCGGAACCGATCGTGGTCTCGTACTTCCAATCGCATCACGTCAACAAGCTGGAAACCTTGTAAAGCATGATCACGTCGAAACTTCTGTCTACGGCCGCACCTTGGCTGAGGACATTGAAGTTAACGGCAGCGTTCTTGCTAAGGCTGGTTCTGATCTTGGCGACCGCGTCATCGATGAACTCGTTGCAGCCGGTGTCGACGAAGTTAAGATCCGCTCAGTTCTAACTTGCGATAGCAAGGTCGGACAGTGCGCAGCTTGCTACGGTCGCTCACTTGCAGCAGGTCAACTTGTTGCAGTCGGTGAAGCAGTCGGAATTATCGCGGCACAGTCAATCGGTGAACCAGGTACACAGCTAACAATGCGTACCTTCCACACTGGTGGCGTTGCAGGTGATGACATCACTCACGGTCTTCCACGTATTGTGGAGCTCTTCGAAGCACGTACACCTAAGGGTGTTGCGCCAATCGCAGAGACCGCAGGCGTTGTCTCATTCCGCGAAGATGCAAAGGGTAAGAAGATCGTCGTTACACCAGATGATGGTGGCGAAGAAGTTGCTTACCCAATCACTCGTCGTCAGAAGTTACTTGTTGAAGAAGGTTCACGCGTTGAAGTTGGCCAGAAGATGGTCGTCGGCGCAATTGATCCAAAGCAGGTACTTCGTATCCTCGGACCACGTGCAACTCAAGTTCACTTGGTTAACGAGATCCAATCTGTTTATCGCTCACAGGGCGTAGGCATTCACGATAAGCACATCGAAGTAATCGTTCGTCAAATGTTAAAGCGCATCACAGTGCTTGAAGCAGGAGATGCAGATCTACTTCCAGGTGAACTCGTAGAACGCGGTCGCTTTGAGACTGAGAACCGTCGCGTAGTCACAACTGGTGGCAAAGCTGCTTCAGGTCGCCCAGAACTTATGGGTATCACCAAGGCATCTCTTGCAACTGAGTCATGGTTATCTGCGGCTTCATTCCAGGAAACAACTCGTGTGCTAACTGATGCTGCACTTTCAGAGAAGAGCGATCCATTGCTCGGTCTGAAGGAGAACGTCATCATCGGTAAGTTGATTCCTGCTGGTACCGGCCTTGCTCGTTACCGCAATATCCGAGTTGAGCCAACGGAAGCTGCAAAGGCTGCTGTTTACGCTGCATACGATGAGTACGACTTCACACCATTTGATCAAGGTGGTTCAGGCGAAGCAGTTCGCTTGGATGAAGTCGAGATTCCGCGATAGCGGATTCGAGCGAAGGAATAGAGATTCCGAGATAAAGATTCCAAAATAAGAATGGCTCCCTTCGGGGAGCCATTCTTATTTTCAAGAGTAATTAATTTTTACTTAGCGCAGCAAGCGCGACTTCAACCATATCGTTCAAGGTGCGTTCTCTTGCATCAGCATCCATAGCTTCATGTGTGATGACATGATCAGAAACAGTTAATACGGCAAGTGCTTTCTTTCCTTTACGTGCCGCAATGGAATACAACTGGCTTGCTTCCATCTCAAGTGCCAGCACTCCATGCTTAATTAACTTTTCATTAGCATCAGTCTCATCATAGAAATAATCCATTGATGAAACTCCACCAACATGTACGCGATCAAATTTCTTAGATGCCTCAAAGGCTGCAAGCAGCAATCCAAAATCGGCATGCGGGGCAAAATCTAATCCGTTTGTAAAGCGACGATTGATATTTGAATCAGTAGATGCGGTCATAGCTAAAATTAAATCTCCAACTTTTGTCTTCTCTTGGATCGCACCGCATGTGCCGATGCGGATCGCAGACTCAACGCCATGTTCGTTAAAGAGTTCAGTGACGTAAATAGATAGTGAAGGCAGACCCATTCCGGTGCCTTGAACGGAAATTCGTTCGCCACGGTAGGTGCCGGTGTAGCCGAACATGTTGCGGATCGAGTTGTACTGCTTGGCCCCATCTAGGTAGTTCTCGGCCACCCATTTCGCCCGTAAAGGGTCGCCGGGCAGGAGGATTTTCTCTGAAATTTCGCCCTTTTGGGCTCCGATATGAAGGCTCATGGGTTGATTATGGCCTGATTCGCCAGCCAAAAAGCGACACGCCGAAGAGGCAAAAAGGGCCATTTTTGGGGGTAGGGCGGCCCCGAGGAGTAAAAGGGCGGATTTGCTTCGCATGCTCGCGCTGGGTTACCCTTCGCGTCTGCTCTTTTAAGAGCTCTTTGCCTTGCCCCTGTTAAGAAATTATCAGTTGCAACTGCGCATCGGGTGCAACACACCCGACCGCGTGGGTCGGACATCGAGCGTAAAAAAGCAGTAACTGAAATGGAGACGAAGTGCCAACGATTCAACAACTAGTTCGTCGTGGTCGTGCAGAAAAGACTACGAAGACAAGTACGCCTGCGCTAAAAGGTTCACCTCAGCGTCGCGGTGTATGTACACGTGTTTACACAACAACACCTAAGAAGCCTAACTCTGCGCTTCGTAAAGTTGCACGTGTTCGTCTAACAAGTGGCATGGAAGTTACTGCGTACATTCCAGGCGAAGGTCACAACCTACAAGAGCACTCCATTGTTCTTGTTCGCGGTGGTCGCGTAAAAGATCTTCCTGGTGTTCGTTACAAAATTATTCGCGGTTCCCTTGATACACAAGGCGTAAAAAACCGTAAGCAATCACGTTCACGTTACGGTGCCAAGAGAGAGAAGAAGGCTAGCTAATGCCACGTAAAGGTCCTGTAGTAAAGAGCCCTGTTGTTGCTGATCCGGTTTACAACTCACCGGTTGTAACTGCGCTTATCAACCGCGTACTTCTTCACGGCAAGCGTTCAACCGCTGAAAGCATTGTTTACCATGCACTTGAAGGCACTCGCACAAAGACACAGGTTGATCCACTTATCACTTTGAAGCGAGCACTCGACAACATCAAGCCTGCTGTTGAAGTACGTTCTCGCCGCGTTGGTGGAGCTACATACCAAGTACCAGTTGAAGTAAAAGCTGGACGTTCAACAACTTTGGCACTTCGCTGGTTAATTGATTACTCACGTTCACGTCGTGAAAAGTCAATGGCAGAGCGTCTAATGAACGAGCTAATTGATGCATCAAATGGTCTTGGAGCAGCTGTAAAGCGCCGCGAAGATACCCACAAAATGGCAGAAGCAAACAAGGCGTTTGCTCACTACCGCTGGTAATCAGTAACTAAAGAATTCAAAAGTCGAGAAGAGGATAATTAATTGGCAACGTCAACAGTAGAGAAGATCGATCTAGCTACGGTTCGCAACATTGGAATCATGGCTCACATCGACGCGGGCAAAACCACTACTACTGAACGCATCCTTTTCTACACAGGTATTTCATACAAGATTGGTGAAGTGCACGAAGGTGCCGCAACCATGGACTGGATGGAACAAGAGCAAGAGCGCGGAATCACGATTACTTCTGCTGCAACCACATGTATGTGGAAAGACCATCTCATTAACATCATCGATACACCAGGCCACGTTGACTTCACCGTTGAAGTAGAGCGTTCACTCCGTGTTCTCGATGGCGCAGTTGCAGTATTCGATGGCGTAGCCGGCGTTGAACCACAATCTGAAACAGTATGGCGCCAGGCAGATCGTTACTCAGTTCCACGTATTTGTTTTATCAACAAACTAGACCGCACAGGTGCATCATTCGACAAGTGCGTAGGCATGATCAAGGATCGCCTAAATGCAGTCGCTCTTGTTCTACAACTTCCAATCGGTAACGAATCTGATTTCATCGGCGTTGTCGATCTAATCGCGATGAAGGCTCTTGTATGGCGCGGCGAAACTAAAAAGGGTGAAGATTACACAATCGAAGAAATCCCTGCCGACATGCTTGAGAAGTCAAGGCAAGCTCGCCACGAGATGATTGAAACTCTCGCTGAAAATGATGACGTTGTTATGGAGAAGTACCTCGCAGGAGAAGATCTCTCAGAAGCAGAGATTATCGCCGGTATCCGTCGCGCAACAATTTCTGCAAAGCTTTCTCCAGTTCTAACTGGTTCTGCATTTAAGAACAAGGGTGTACAGCCAATGCTTGATGCTGTTACTCGCTACCTACCATCACCTCTTGATATCGATGCCATCGTCGGAACAGATATGAACGATAAAGAGAAGGAGATGAAGCGTTATCCAAAGAATGACGAGCCATTCTCAGCTCTTGCATTTAAGATCATGACCGATCCACACCTTGGAAAGCTGACATTCATCCGCGTTTACTCAGGTGTTCTAGAAACCGGTTCAACAATTCTTAACTCAACAAAGGATCGCAAAGAGCGCATCGGCAAGATCTACCAAATGCACGCAAATAAGCGCGAAGAACGCGACAACGTAGGCGCCGGAATGATCGTGGCTGTTATGGGTCTCAAGGACACAACAACTGGCGAAACACTTTGCGATCCAGCAAAGCCAGTAATCCTGGAATCTATGGATTTCCCAGCACCAGTTATCTCTGTTGCAATCGAACCAAAGACCAAGGGCGATCAAGAAAAACTTGGCGTTGCGATTCAGCGTCTCTCTGAAGAAGATCCAACTTTCCACGTAAACACAGATGAAGAAACTGGCCAGACGATCATCGCTGGTATGGGCGAGCTTCACCTGGAAATTCTGGTTGACCGTATGCGTCGCGAATTTAAGGTTGAAGCAAACGTTGGTAAGCCACAAGTTGCTTACCGCGAAACACTTCGCAAAGCAGTTGCTCGTCACGATTACACACACAAGAAGCAGACCGGTGGTTCAGGTCAGTTCGCAAAGATTCAGATCGCAATCGAGCCACTTCCAACTGGCGAAATCGAAGGCGGATACGAATTCGTAAACAAGATCACTGGTGGTCGCGTTCCACGCGAGTACATCCCTTCAGTTGATGCAGGTTGCCGTGAAGCAATGACCGCAGGTCCTCTTGCTGGCTACCCACTTACAGATGTACGAGTAACTCTTCTTGACGGCGCGTATCACGATGTTGACTCATCGGAGCTCGCTTTCAAGGTGGCTGGTATCGCAGCGTTTAAGGAAGCAGCAAAACTTGCTGATCCTGCAATTCTCGAACCAGTGATGCGCGTCGAAGTTGTTACCCCTGAAGACTTCATGGGTGATGTCATCGGCGACATCAACAGTCGTCGTGGCCAAATTCAGGCCATGGATGAGCGGTCAGGTGCCCGCGTTGTTAGGGCGCTAGTTCCGTTGTCAGAGATGTTCGGCTATGTCGGAGATCTCCGCTCCAGAACACAAGGTCGCGCGAGCTACAGCATGGAATTCGATTCTTATGCCGAAGTTCCAGGCAATGTGATGAAAGAAATCATCGCAAAAGTTCGTGGCGAATAACCCTAAACAAATCAAAAAGCACAACCCCTAATAACTAGCACTAGGAAACGAAAGAGGAAACAAAATGGCAAAAGCCAAGTTCGAGCGCACTAAGCCGCACGTAAACATCGGCACCATTGGCCACATCGATCACGGTAAGACAACTCTTACTGCTGCGATCTCCAAGGTGTTGCATGACAAGTACCCAACTCTTAACGCAGCAACAGCATTCTCTGATATCGATAAGGCGCCAGAAGAGCGTCAACGCGGTATCACGATCTCTATTGCTCACATTGAATACCAGACTGAAAAGCGTCACTACGCACACGTTGACTGCCCAGGCCACGCTGACTACATCAAGAACATGATCACTGGTGCAGCACAGATGGACGGCGCAATTCTCGTAGTAGCTGCAACAGATGGTCCAATGCCACAGACAAAGGAGCACGTACTACTTGCTCGCCAAGTTGGCGTTCCATCAATCGTTGTTGCTCTTAATAAGTCAGATATGGTCGATGACGAAGAAATTCTTGAACTCGTTGAAATGGAAGTTCGTGAACTTCTATCTAAGTACGAGTTCCCAGGCGATGACACTCCAATCGTTCGAATCTCAGCACTAAAGGCTCTCGAAGGAGATGCAGCATGGGCAGAGAAGATCATTGAACTCATGGACGCAGTAGATGCATTCATCCCACAGCCAGCACGCGAAATCGATAAGCCATTCCTTATGCCAGTTGAAGACGTTTTCACAATCACAGGTCGTGGAACTGTTATCACCGGTCGTATCGAGCGCGGTATCGTAAAGGTCAACGAAGAAGTTGAAATCGTTGGTATCCGTACTGAAGCTCAGAAGACAACTGTTACAGGCGTTGAAATGTTCCGTAAGTTGCTCGATGAAGGTCAGGCTGGCGAGAACGTCGGTCTTCTTCTTCGTGGACTAAAGCGTGAAGATGTAGAACGCGGTCAGGTTGTTTGCAAGCCTGGCTCAATCACACCTCACACAGAGTTCGATGCATCTGCATACATCCTTTCAAAGGATGAAGGCGGTCGTCACACTCCATTCTTCAATAACTACCGTCCACAGTTCTACTTCCGTACAACTGACGTAACTGGCGTAGTAACACTTCCAGAAGGCACCGAAATGGTTATGCCTGGCGATAACACTGAAATGGCTGTACAGCTAATTCAACCAATCGCTATGGAAGAAGGACTTCGCTTTGCGATCCGCGAGGGTGGCCGCACAGTAGGTGCAGGTCGCGTTACAAAGATCAAGAAGTAAATCAATCCGTTGTTGATGCGCCGGCGGCATTAAACCCGCCGGCGCAAAAACAGCAAAGAACGAAAAGCTTGAAAATTAAAAATTAACGAAGCACTAAAAACGAAAGAGGAGAACGACATGGCGGGACAAAAGATCCGCATTCGACTCAAGGCCTACGACCATGAGGTGATTGACTCTTCAGCGAAGAAAATCGTTGAGACAGTCGAGCGCACTGGTGCAACGGTCGCGGGTCCAGTGCCGCTACCAACAGAGAAGAACACGTACTGCGTGATCCGCTCTCCTCACAAATATAAGGACAGCCGCGAGCACTTCGAGATGCGCACACATAAGCGCCTAATCGACATCATCGACCCAACACCTAAAACTGTTGATTCATTGATGCGTCTTGACTTGCCAGCTGGCGTCGACATCGAGATCAAGCTCTAAGGAAAGGACGAGAAACATGACATATACAACTCAATCTGCCGGCTCGTCCATTAAGGGCGTTCTCGGTAAGAAGCTCGGAATGACACAAGTTTTCGATGCCAACAACAAGATGATTCCTGTGACTGTAGTTTCAGTTGAATCATGTGTTGTTACACAAATTCGCACACCTGAAAAGGATGGCTACTCAGCCGTGCAACTTGCGTATGGCGCAATCGATCCAAAGAAAATTTCAAAGCCGCTAACTGGCCACTATGCAAAGGCAGGCGTCACTCCTCGTCGCTCCGTTGCAGAACTGCGCACACTTTCAGCAGCGAACTACACAGTTGGCCAAGAAATCGGCGCAACTACATTTTCAGCTGGCGACATCGTTGATGCAACCGGCACAAGCACAGGTAAAGGAACTGCTGGTGTTATGAAGCGCCATGGTTTCGGTGGTCTTGGTTCATCTCACGGTGTTGATCGTAAGCACCGTATGCCAGGTTCAATCGGTGCTTGCTCTACACCAGGTCGCGTATTCAAGGGAATGCGCATGATGGGCCGCATGGGTGCA
>Ga0209400_1000556_pt1 | contig 32358 bp, 34 predicted proteins | sample M_130807_EF_Meta_FD_187313 | JGI IMG/M metagenome (GOLD analysis project Ga0209400, IMG submission 187313) | Freshwater microbial communities from Lake Montjoie, Canada to study carbon cycling - M_130807_EF_MetaG (SPAdes) (version 2) | ecosystem: Environmental > Aquatic > Freshwater > Lake... | reverse complement strand
CAAACGTACCAAGATCAAGCCGGTTAGTGCGAGACTCATGCCCCGTACTATGTGCAATCTCGTGGAACAGGGTGTGGTAGTAATCTTCTAGCGTCTTAAACTGGTCAAGATCAGGCATTGTAATACCATCCAATTGTGGAGTGTAGAATGCATGATCACCACCATGAATCAAACCATGCTTCAGCGTATCACACCACTCAGCCGTAATCAACTGTGCCTCACCATACTCATCATGCTCATGATCATAACCATCAACCTCTACCTCAGGCAACTCGAAGGTATCAAGACCATCAATCTGCGAGCCATTAAAAACCCTGTAGTAGCGCTGAAACCACGAAGTCTTAGTCTCAACCTCACCCGTAGCCTCATCCTCAACGTCACGCTTAGTAGCCTTATTATAGATCACCATCGTAGACTTGCTACCCTTCTTCACCTGCATACCCTCACCTAGGCTATTCATCGTGTAGAATCGTGGATCATTCCAACCATTCTGCTCAACGAGAAACGACAGGTACATGCTATTAAACCCTGTGTATACACGATTACTAATACCATTACGAGGCATCATAGCATCATCCCTACCACGAACAATCCACGGCTTAGACCATGGTGCCACACCAGATTCCATCAAGGCAATCAGCCCTTCGGTAATCTCAGCGTGAACCTCTGCAATGTCAAACTTCTTCTTCATTTTGTTCCCCTTTATCTCTCTATATAATTACTCTTCACTTCGTTCAGAGTAATTATTAGAGAGTATATACCGTTGCCGAATTGACTTCTTGCACATGCGCTACATCACTCCAATCGTAACCCATGCCTTGCACATAATCCATGAGATCCTCTACGAATCCAGCCTCTTGTGCTACATATTCGTAGGATTCCAATGCCCAATAATCAGCATTGCTAAGCACATCATCATTCCACTCAATAATATACGTCATATCTTCGCTCATTCTACAGCCCTTTCAGGGGGAGATTATAGGTACCCATATGGGGTAGCCTATGTGACACACACAAACGTCTTAGGAGCCTCTGTAGACCCCTTAGAATTGATCCTACCTACGCACCTGAGCCTGTTGCAAAGCAACGTCAGCATTGTGATGACACAAAGCATGCCACTCAGCATCATGCAAAGACTCCCACTCACTCACAAACTCATCATTATCATCGTGAGGATTAACATACCACACTTCATATAACCCACAATCAGGATCCATCACCATATAATCACCATAAATACTACAAATTTTAGCCATTACGCACACTCCTTATCACGAGCAAGACGATCATCGCCATGCCGACTATCACTACGCAAACCAAGAGGACTCACAATATCAGTCACATGAGCCTTCGGCTTCTTCGCATAACCACGACCCCGACTAGCAAACTTGGCAGCCACATTCGTAGAATGCCTATCACTCAAACGCTTGACACGAAACACTTTGACCTCACCATCTACGATGACTTCTCGCTTACGCATATACACTCCTTCGTTGATTCTCAACCATCATAGCACACTTTACTCTACGAGTCAAGCCGTACCTTACGAGAGACTTTCACACGAGTCCCACCGACTACAACACTTACAGTGTTGTGACCCTTCTTGCCCTGCCGACCAACGATAGTAACAGAGTTACTATCCGACGTAGCCAACGCAACGTAGCAAACTTTGCAAATGCCTTCGGCATTCACTCGGTAATGCTTCTTGGCAAAGCCACAGCAGCGGCACTTCGTCTTCTTCACAGCAACCTTCGGTTCCACAATCTCCTCCTTCGGAGCAACACATTCATCGTCTTCGACGATCTGAACACCCTTAGCATCTTCGATGCTATCAAGATCACGAGCAACCATTTCGAAGAACTCGGCAGTCTCCTCCGGAGACAAAGACTCCAACCATTCTTCGAATGCTCCCTCAACTTCGTTGATACTGCGATTCAGCAATTTTCCGTCCCCTTTATCTCTCTATAATAAATATCTTCACTTCGTTCAGATATTTATTTAGAGAGTATATAAATCTCAGCCCAATCCATCGAAGATGGATAACATGCGTATCTCAACTACGTTGAGACAAAAACTAGTATCTTCGATACTAACCAAACACTACTTCGTAGTGAACCAATAAACCAACATAAACAAAACTTATACTACTCCGTAGTATAAGGCTACTACTACCAAAGGTAGTAGAAACAATAGTAATATCAATTGATATTACTATCATTATTGGTACCATAAAGAATTCTTATAGAGTCGAAGACTCTATATATATATATACTAAGAGTAGTTACTCTTAGTATAAGGGTATAAGTATATCTTACTACCGAAGGTAGTACTAGTCATCATCCTATAACTGTAGGTTATAGGCATCCCCTAATACAACAGAGTTGTATAAGCATACTAGGCTCTTACTATAATCTACGATTATACCCACCATAACTGTATATAATACTACAAAGTAGTATCCCCGTTATCAATCTCACACACACTATATATTATGCTACATATATTTTTGGTGTTTTTTGAGTTTGGCTTATTATGGTTATGTTATGTTAAGGTTGTGTTAATTTTAGTTTTTGTTGTTACTTTTGTTGGATAAGTTTCGTATAGTATTGTAGTGGGGTGTTTTTTTATTATTCTTATGTTTGGGGGTGGTTTGGTTGTCGTATGCGGATTTGGATGGTGTGCCTAGTCAGACTGCTGGTGTTTCGAGTTTGTTGGCTTCTGATTGGAATACTTATGTGCGGGATAATTTTGATTCGATAAAGTTTGGTCATGTGGTTGTTGCGGATAATACTGCTAAGTCTGCTATTAGTGCTGTTGAGGGCGTTATGGTGTATCAGTCTGATGTTGATACGTTGTTTTTGTATAATGGTACAGCGTGGGTTAAGGCTATTGATACTGTGAGTTTGGTTGATTTGGCTGTTACTACGGCGAAGATTAATGATTTGGCTGTGACTGAGGGTAAGATTGCTGCTAGTGCTGTTACGTCGGCTAAGATTGCTAATGATACTATTGTTGATGCTGATATTAATAGTGCGGCTGCTATTGTTGATACTAAACTTGCTACTATTGCTACTTCTGGTAAGGTTTCTAATAGTGCTACAACTGCTACTACGGCTAATACGGCTAGTACTATTGTTCTTCGTGATGCTGCTGGTACGGTGTCTAATGAGGCTCTTCTTGCTCCCTTTGAAACGTTTGCTACTCGTGGTACTATGACGGGTACTGTTAATCTTGATGTTCTTACTCAGGGCGTTTTGTATGCTACTGCTAATGCTACTGGTAACTGGACTCTTAATGTGCGTGGAGATGCGTCTACTACACTCAACTCTTTGCTTGCTATTAATCAGGCTATTAGTATTGTTCTTATTAATACAAATGGTACTACGGCATATTATCAAACCGCTATGACTATTGATGGTGCTAGTGTTACTCCTAAATGGGGAAATAGCACTACTCCTACTAGTGGTAATGCTTCATCTAGTGATATTTATACTTTTAATATCCTTAAGACTGCTAATACTGTGTTTACGGTTTTTGCTAGTGTAGGTAAATGGAGCGCTTAAGATGGTTCCTATTTTTGGTAGTATGGGTATTCGTGGGTATAGGTTAGGAAGTAGTGTGCCAGATGCGCCTACTAATGTAACTGTTTCTTCTACTAGTGCTCAGGCTACTTCTACTCCTAGTGTTACTGTTTCTTGGACTGCTCCTGTTTTTAATGGTGGTTTGCCTATTACAAATTATACTGTTACCGCTAGTCCGGGAGGCGCAACTGCTACTAGCGCTACTACTACTGCAACGGTTTCTGGTTTATCTTCTGGTACGGCTTATACGTTTACGGTTACGGCTACTAATGATACTGGTATTGGTCCGGCTTCTACGGTTTCTAGCGCGTATACTACGTTTTCGGCTAGTGGAGGTACTACTAGTACCGCTGGCGGATATAAATATCATATCTTTAATGCAAGTAGTTCTCTTATTGTTACTGGCTCAGTAACAAAAACAATGGGAATCTTTGTTCTTGGAGGCGGCGGCGGTGGTGGAGGTGGCAATGATTCAAGCGGAGACGTATTTGCTCAAGGCGGAGGTGGCGCTGGTGGAGCATTTTATCTAAATGATTCTTTGAGTCAAGTTGCTGCAACTGTTACTGTTACTGTTGGAGATGGTGGTCCGGGAAGTGATGATGATTTTAGTAATGGTACTAGTGGTACTGCATCTTCTTTTGGTGGTTATAGTGCCGCTGGCGGTGGTGCTGGTGCTGTTGCCCCTATTACTACTCAGGGCGGGTCTGGCGGCTCAACACCAGCCGGAACAAATAGCGCATATTCGGGTGGAGCAGGAAGAGCAAGCGGAAGTTACTTTTATGGAGGTGGTGGCGGCGCTGGCAACCAAGGAAACGGCGGTAATGGTAATAATAGTTATCAAGGTGCTGGTGGTGGTGGGTATAATGTGTGGTCGCTTGGAACAGTTTATGGTACCGGAGCAAGTGATGGTAGTGCTGGAGTAGCCAATCGAGGTAATGGCGGGTCTGGCGGAGCAAACGGTATTCAAGGTAATGCTGGTGGATCTGGTATTGTTATTGTACGGTATCTTTGGTAAATAAATGTTTGGGTCTAATGTACAACCAAAAAGAATTGTAAAAGAACAACGAAAAGAAGCATGGTATTGTCATACTTGTGATATTGAAAACAAGTCTTACTACTCTAAATGCACCAAGTGTGGGGATCATCGTCCCCATTAGGAGAAAATAGTGCCAAACTACTCGTTTAAAGATGGCGTAAACATCAAGAGTAAAGAATTAGAAGAAATTCTACTCACATATCCAGAAAAAATGGGTTGGTTCCTATCTAAAGGCTATGCACCCCACTATTATCAAGCCTTATTCCACGCAAACACAGATAATAAGCATCTAACACGATTCCGACACCTAGTTGCCGGTCGTCGTGGAGGAAAAACTCTTTCTGCTGCATGGGAAGTACTATTTTATTGTCTATATCCCGAACAATTCCACATGGATGCGCGAGGAAAAACAGACAACTCACCCCTCTGGGTATGGGCAACAAGTAAAGATTATAAGGTATTGCGTCCAGCACTCTTAACTATGCGTAAAGTTATTACGGAAGCCGGTCTAGAGATCGGTAAAGATGTGAAAGAGAATCGTGGAGCAATGACCTTTGAGTTTAACAATGGTAGTCTAATAGAATTCAAGTCGTCTGATGATCCCCAGTCGCTACGAGGCGCTGGACTAGACATCCTATGGATGGATGAGGCCGCATTCATTCGTAGTGAGGAACCGTGGCAGGTAATGCGCCCAGCCCTCTCAGACAAAGAAGGATTACTAATAACAACTACCACACCAGACGGCAAAAACTGGTTTTACGAAGAATTCTGGAACAAGGACGCTATGAAAGACCCGGCCCAAGGCCGGGTTGAGTATCGTAGTATTGATAATCCTTATTTTCCTAAGAAAGAGTGGGAGTATACTAAGCAACGGTATCATCCTCTTTTGTTTGCTCAGGAGTATATGGCTGCGTTTGATAGTATGGCTGGTCGTGATCTTGCTGGCGATTGGTTGCAGTATTATACTGCTGATGATCTTCCTCGTAATGAGGATGGTACGCTTGAGAAACTTCGTAAGTATATTGGTGTTGACCCTGCTGTGAGTATGAGTGGTCGTGGTGATAGGTTTGTTCTTAGTGTTGTTGGTGTTGCTAAAAATAATCAGGTTTTCTTGTTAGATCAAGTTGCTGCTAAGATTCCTTTTGCTGATCAGTTAGATAAGATTGAGGAGTATTATTTGCGTTGGGCTCCAGATATTATTGGGATTGAGTCTAATGCATTTCAGGCGGCTCTTGTGCAGCAGGCGGAGCGTTTGCCTAGTATGCCTCCTATTGTTCCTATTTTTGCTAAGGGTAAGAAGTATGAGCGTATTATGGCTATGAGTCCTCTTTTTAAAATTGGTAAAATTCGTATTAAGAAGGATCAAAAGGATTTTATTGATGAGTGGATTAATTATGATTCTAGTATTTCTAATCCTAGGGATGACTGTTTGGATAGTGTGGAGATTGCTTTGAGGACTGCGGGTGCGTTGTTGGCTGAATCGTTTTTTGATAAGCCTTTGGCTCACCCTAGTGGTTTGCCGGATTGGGTTGTTAATGATCGTCCGGGTGATGGTAAGAAAGAAGATCGTTACATTGACGAGTTTATGGGGAGTATGTGGTGAATAATCTTATGGAGTTTAGTATTTATAGTAGTGGTGCTGATGCTATTACGGGGGAGCGTATCTTTCCGGGTGATAGTGTTATAGATACTAATGTTGCTAATGTGCCTGTTCCTTATATGGGGGACACGCTTACACGATTTGTTAAGGAGTCTACTATTGTTTGGTTGGCGGAGTCGGCAGGATACACTCTTACTAGAAGTGATGCAAGAGATTCTAGCGACACAGAAGTTGTGGTTGGAGAAGATGCTAGTATTGGAGGAGGAGAAACTCCGGTTGGAGATTCTCCGGTTAGAGGGCGCAAAGCCGTTAAGTGATGTTCCTATGGGACAATTGCGTGTTGCTGAAGATGAGCAGGATGCGGATTGGGCTTTGGGTCAGGGAATTATTAATCAGGATGAGTATAAGAGTTTGTTAACTGGTGCGGGGCTGGATCCTAGCGATCTTAGTTTCGTTTAATGTATTGGGGGTGATTCTGCGTGGAAGATAAAAGTTATAGTAATGAGGATGTTCCGGCTGGGTTTGCCTCCGCTGATGCGCTTGTTAAACGTGTGGACGAGTTGCAGTCTGAGCGTGAGATTATGGAGCGCCAATGGAAGTTGAATCTTTCGTTTTATAAGGGTAAGCAGTACGTTTTTTATAATCGGAAGTCTAGGCGTATGGAGTCTTTGCCTACTGATGATGGTGATAAGCCTCGTTATCGTGTTCGTCTTGTTGCTAATCAGATTGCTCCTAATTCTAATGGTTTGCTTGCTCGTTTGACTAAGACTAAGCCTACGTTTTTTGCTACTCCTGCTCAGGCCGATTATGAGGCTATTAAGGCGACTGAGGTTGCTGAGTCTTTGTTGGATTATTGGTGGGATACGTTTAGTCTGGGGAGCAAGCGTGAAGAGGCAATGTTATGGGCTATTATTTGTGGTAATGGTTTTTGGAAGATTAGTTGGGATGATAAGGTTGGATCTAGTGTTAAGTTGATGCTTAATCCTGATGGTGAGCCTATTGTTAATCCTATTATTGAGCATCTTTTTAAGGATCGTCTTAGTAAGATGGGCTTGGATGCGGGAGAGTTTGAGAAGGAAGTATTTGAGGGGGAGATTAAGGTTGATGTTATGGCTCCTTTTGATGTTCTTTTGGATGATTCTGCTCAGGTTTTTGAAGATTGTAAGTATGCGTTTTGTGTGCATCCAATGAGTAGTGATGAGATTTATGCGCGTTATGATGTGCGTTTGAAGCCTAATGCTATTAATCGTTATCCTGATGAGACTCTTCCGGGCATGTTTGGTACTACGAGTGGTAAGACTAAGCAGAATGTTCGTACTGTTTTTGTTGGTTATTTTTTGCCGGGTCCAGAGTTTCCTGAGGGTCGGTATGTTGCGTTTACTAAGTCACCTAATATTATTTTGTATGATGGTCCTTGGCCTTATCCGTTTAAGAAACTTCCTCTTGTTAAGTTTCCGGGTATGCGTATTCCGGGCCAGTTGTATGATACTAGTGTTGTTGAGCAGGCTATTCCGTTGCAGAAGGAACTTAATCGTACCCTTAGTCAGATGATTGAGTATAAGAATCTTACGTTGAAGCCCCAGATGCTTGCTCCGGTTGGTTCTTTGCGTCAGCGTATGACTGATGAGCCGGGCGCTATTTTTGAGTATAATCCTGTGGCTGGTAAGGTGCCTGAGGCTATTCCTATTCAAAGTCTTCCTTCTTATGTGTTTCAGCATCTTCAGGATCTTGGTCAGCGTTTGCGTGATACGTTTGGTTTGAATGAGATTAGTGATGGTGCTGTGCCTCCTAATGTTGAGGCTGGTGTTGCTATTGATCTTCTTCAGGAGGCGGCTACGGATCGTTTGGCTCCTCAGATTCTTATGATGGAGAAGGGTTTGGAGCGTGCTGGTAATATGATGCTTGAGTTGGCTCAGCGTTATTATAATGAGCCTCGTCTTATTATGCTTGCTGGTGCTGGTTCTAAGGCTAAGGTTAGTCGTTTTGAGTCTGCTGATATTATTGCTGGTGTTCAGGTTAAGGTTGAGACTGGTTCTGGTTTGCCTCGTACTCGTGCGGGTAAGCAGGCGCGTGTTATGCAGATGCTTCAGATGGGTATTATTAGTCCTACTAAGGCGTATAAGTATCTTGATATGGCTGATTTTAAGACGCTTCAGGCACAGTTTGAGGCGGATGAGGAGCAGGCTATGCGGGAGAATGATCGTCTTATTGTGGGTGAGCCTATTAATAAGCCTGCTGCTATGAAGGCTCAGCAAGAGTTGATGATGCAGATTGATAATCCTCAGGTTGATCCTAATACGGGTCGTCCTGCTGCGGTTACTCCTGAGGCTCTTATGCAGGTTATGGATGCTGGTTTGACTCCGTTGCCGTTTGAGAATCATGCTTCGCATCTTGAGACTCACGCTTTGTATATGAAGTCGCCAGAGTTTGAAGATCTTCCTTTGGAGATTCAGGAGCGATTCCAGAAGCATTACCAGTTTACTATGACTGCTATGCAGGAGTCTGCTAATGTTCAGGGTCAGCCTGCTAAGGTTAGTCTTCAATTGCGTGGCGCTGTTGGTCCTACGACTGGTTCTAAGATTCTTACTCAGTCTGGCCTTAAGGGTGTTACTCCACAAGAGTTGTTGGAGCCGCCGATTGATACGGTTGTTATTGATAATAAGGATAAGCCTAATGCTGAGTCTGCTGGTGGTGAGGATATTGCTAGTTTGCAGCAGGATTTGGCTAATAAGTTGGCTGAGAAGTCTGCGGTTCATGAGCAGAATATGCAGCAGCAGTACCAGAAAGAAATGAGTGGCGTTGGCTTCCAAAAGTAATACCCAATGGTCTGATCAGGATCGTGCGGCTGCGTATGTTCTTTGGGTTTCTAATGATAAGAATGTTCGTAAAACGTCACGCGAGTCTGGTATTCCAACTAATACTTTGAGGTATTGGGTTAAAGGTTGGAATGAGGATGGACCGCCTGATGCGGTGTTAGATGAACTTCCTGCTCAGATATACGAGTTTGTTCATCATGCTAATCGTGTTCGTCAGAATGCGATGGATAAGTTGGAGGAGTTGATTCCTCAGGCTGAAGTTAGACAATTAAGTGCTATTGCTACGGTAGTAGGTATTATGGATGATAAGATTCGTCTTGCTACTGGGCTGGCTACTAAACGTACTGAAACCGTTCAGATACTTCCTTCTCGTGAAGATATGAAGGAACTTATGGGCGGCTTTGTTGATGGTCTTGTTGGTGCGGCGGAGAATCGTGCTGATGAGATTATTGATGTGGAGGTAGAGGAGCAACCAGAATCATCTGGACTCTTAGTATTAAAGGGGTAATTAATGAGTGAAATTGATATGGAGGGCGCTATTGATGCTCTTCAGGCCGTTATTCCAGAATCTTATGATGAAGATACGGCAACTGTTTCGGATAGTGTTGTGGACGACAATCCCGATGTGGAATCGTTTACAAAGTTTGATCCGAATGTTTTACCTGAAGATATGCAGCAAGTTTATCGGTCTATGCAGGCTGATTACACTCGTAAGACTCAGGAAATTGCGGATATTCGTCGTCAGGCTGAGGCGTTTTCCGATCTAGGTGTTGATGTAGATTCTGCGCGTGATATGATCCAATTCTATCAACGATTAGACTCTGATCCCCAGTTTCTTGCTGGGTTTGTGTCAAATGTTCAGTCTGAGTTAGAACAAGCGGGGTATTCGCGTAATGAGGCTGCCGAGTTAGCACCTACTATTATAGATGAGCGTTATGGAGATATTTCTCCTATGCTTGCTCAAGAGTTAGGGGAGATGAGACAGTTCCGTGAACAAGTGTTGTATGATCAGGAACAGGCTAATCTTATTGGTGAATTAGAAGGTCAGGAACAAAGTATTCGTTTAGGTAATCCTCATTATAATGATGATGATATTTCTGCGATTTACTCGTTGGCGTATTCTACTGGTGGCGATTTGTCGCTTGCGGCAGAGGAGTATCATGGGATTCAACAGCGGCTTCTTGGTGGATACTTGCAGTCTAAGCAGGTTCCTGTGGGCTTAGCGCCTACTCCGTCTGGTCCGTCTACTATCCCTGCTAGAGCGTTCTCGTCGCTTGATGAGGCGCATAAGGCGGCTATGGAGGCTATTCGTAACGCATCTTAAATTTAATTATTATGGAGGTGTGTTTTTATGGCTGGTGGAACTTTAACAACTGTTGATAGTATTCTCAAGGAGTATTACCTTGGGCCGGTACAGGAGCAGTTGAATAATGAGGTGCTTCTTCTGTCGCGTATTGAAGCGCGTTCGGAGGATCTTGTTGGTAAGGCGGCGTTTGTGCCGCTGCATACTGGGCGTTCGTCTGGTATTGGTGCTATTGCTGAGTCGGCTGCGTTGCCGGAGGCTGGTAATCAGTCTTATGCTCGTGCTGAGTACGACCTGAAGTACTTGTATGGTCGAATTCAGGTTACGGGTCCGTCGATGGCTAAGACTAAAAGTGATGCTGGTTCGTTCTTGCAGGTTCTTAAGGGCGAATTGGACGGCATTCGTGCCGACTTGACGAAGGATCTTGCTCGTCAGATTTATGGTACGGGTGACGGTGTTATTGCTACGGGTACTCCTGACGCTACGACTGCTACGACGCATACGATTACGCTTGCGGATTGGGAGCCTTTGAAGAAGGGTCAGTTGTATGTTGGTCAGAAGGTCAATTGTTTTGTTCAGTCTACGGGTGTTGCTACCGCTGGTACGATTACCGAGTTTACGATTTCGGCTGTTAGTATTGCCGCTGCCACAACCTCGACTATTACCGTTACTAGTGCTAGTGTTGCTATGACGGCTGTGCTGGTTACGATTACTCGTGCTGGTAGTGTTAGTGCTGCTCAATCGTTGAATCGTTTTAATAACACGACTCGTTCGAATGAGATTGATGGGCTTCGTCGCGTGGTAAACTCGTTTACTCCGGCTGCGGCTTCTGAGGCTAATGGTACTATTGCTAGTGCTACTCTTGCTACTGCGAATGGTAAGTCTGGTTCGCTTGGTAAGATTGATGCATATTCGGCAACATATTGGGATAATCAGCGTACGTTCGGCGCTACGCCGGGTACTGCTGAGGCTCTTACGATCATGCGTGTGCAACAGGCTATTAACCTTTCTCGTCAGCAGGGGGCTATGCCTAGTGCAATCATTACGTCGCTTGGTGTGCAGCGCGAGTTTTATCGTCTGCTTCAGGCTAATCAGCAGTTCGTTGTTCCGGGTGGAACGGATTATGCGTCGGGCTTTAGTACGCTGACGTATAATGGTATGCCGGTCATTGCTGATCTGGATGCTCCGTATGGTAAGATGTACATTCTTGATGAGTCTACACTTAAAGTGTTTTCGGATCAGGATTGGCACTTCCTTGATGGGGATGGTCAGACGCTTCGTCAGGTCGCTGGTTATGATGCGTATGAGGCTATCATGGTTCGTTACATGAATATGGGCGCTACGAATCGTAGCAAGAACGTGGTCATTAATGATATTAATGTTAATGGTTCTGCGGATGCTGGTGTGTAAGTGATTGTTTGGGAGAGGGGCTTTGCCCCTCTCCCATTCTTCTATAGAAAGGAGGCGCTTGTGGCAAGAACTAATGAACCACGATGGAAAAGTATTGTTGCGAGCGTTAAGGCTGGTAGAAAAGCAAGAGGAGGTTGATGTGCCTAAAGATTTAGAGAAGATTAAGAATGATATTATGAAGAGTAATCCTAAGATGAAGGAGTCTATGGCTTATGCTCTTGCTACTAATATTATGAAGCGAAGGGCGCGTAAGAAATGAGTATTACTGCGTATAATCGTTATGCTATGCTTCGTTGGAAGCGTAGGCGCGGATTATGAGTGAGGCGTGGACTCGTAAAGAGGGTAAGAATCCTAGTGGTGGTTTGAACGCTAAAGGTCGCGCTTCGTATTCTAAGGGTACTTTGAAGCCCCCTGTGTCTGCTAAACAGGCTAAGAGTAGTCCTAAGGCTGCTGCTAGGCGTAAGAGTTTTTGTGCTCGCATGAGTGGTATGAAGTCTAAGTTGACTAGTGCTAAGACTGCGAATGATCCTAATAGTCGTATTAATAAGAGTCTGAGGAAGTGGGATTGTTAAGGTGAAGATTTATATTCCGGGTCGTGGTAGCGTTGATTCTGATGTGTATAAGGTTGATAGGGCTGTTAATCAGTATAATGAGCGGCTTAGTTTTAAGTTAAATGAAGATACGGGTGATTATTGTATTTTTATGCGTATGCCTCGTCCTGAGCCTGATCTTCCTATTCTTGGGTTTGGGCAAAGTGTTCCTCATCCTGATACGGCTTGTAAGAAGTTGTGGGAGTCTGATACTATGATTCATGGTGATAAGATTCTTAATGATATTCTTAAGTCTCAGGAAGAGTTTAAGAAGATGCTTAATTATAATGCGGATCAGGCTAGTGGTGATTCTGCTGAGCGTGTTGAAAAGTTTTTGCGTGGCAAAGGGCATAGTCCCGTTGTTAAAGTGTTTCCTAATGATAAGAAGGGGGTGGTTAAGAGTGACGCTTGATGATATGTATACTGAAATGGAATTATATGGTTTTGATGATCTTGAGGATGCACAGAAACTTATTCTTCTTAATGAGTCTTATTTTGATATTGTTACTCGTGAGCCTTGGCCTTTTTTAGAGGCTTTAAGTACAATTGTAGTTCCGGATGGTCAAGAGCAGATTACTAATAATGCTCTGGTTGTTCCTAATCTTACTAATGTTAATAGTGTGCTTAGTTTTATTGATACTAGTAATAATATTGTTATGACCCCCGAACGTGTTGATGTTATTGAAAAGTCTTACTTCTTGTCTTTGGATACTAATGTTTCTTCTGTGTATTATTTTCTTGGTGACGAGTTAATGGTTTATCCTGCGTCTAGTGGTAGTACTTATCGTTTGTTGTATACTAAGACTCCTGTTGCTGCTACGACTACGAGTGATACGTTTTATATTCCTTCTCGTCATCATAGTATCATTGTGTATGGTGCGCTTGTTAAGGCGTTTCTTGTTAATGATGATCCGCAGGCTGCTGTGTTTCAGAATATGTTTGAGGCTCGTTATCAGCAGATGCGTAGTGATTTGTGGATGAATCAGTATGATCGTACGGATCGTGTTTTTGTTACGACTGATTCTATGGATTGGTCTTACTAATTTTAGGGGGGTGGTGATTTAATGGCTGGTGGGCTTATTTATGGTAATCAGGTTGGTGCTCCTAAGGGATTGAATCAGTCTGCTCCGGGTACGTTTATTCTTGATGAGTATCTTCGTTGGGGTCAAGATGTTTTGTTTGATCGCGCTGGTTATATTCGTCGTCGTGCTCCTTTTATTGTACATAATCTGTATAAGAATAGTGATCCTCCTACTCTTTTTCAACCTAATGTTAATAATGAGCGTGTTATTAGTGTTATTTCTACTAAGAATCCGTTTGGTAAAGATATTACTGGTATTGTTGTTTCTAATAATACTACTTGTCGTATTCTTTTTTATGATGAAGATTTTGTTAGTACTGTTGTCTCTTCTACTATTGTTAGTTCTGCTGCTTTAGATGCTAATATTCCTGATAATGCTATTTTTGATGCTACTCAGTCTAGTACGGGTGGTATGTGGCTTGGTTTGTTAGAGTCGTATGATGCTGGTAGTTCTTCTAATGAGTATTATCAGTATTATTGGTATGGTGGTTATGGGCAGGAGCATACTAATGCTACTACTTGTACTCTTGGTGTTACTGGTTCTGGTAATTCAAGTACTTTTACTAATACTATTACTGGTACATTTGATACGACTAAACTTACTCCTGGTATGTTTGTTTATCGTGTTAGTGGTAGTTCTAGTTATTATCTTGGTATGATTAAGTCTGCTTCTAGTGGTTCTCTTACTCTTGATAAAAATATTATTCGTACTGGTGGTTATCAGACTAATGCGGTTAGTTATAATACTGCGCAGACAATTAGGTTTACTAATGTGCGTCCTTATATTCATAATCATGGTCGTGGACTTATTACAAAGCCTAGTGGTGGGGCTGTTACTAGTGGTAGTGTTGGGTCTGATGGTGAAGGACATTTTAATAGTGCTAATATTAGTAACTGGGCGTTGTATCGTGCTAATGATGGTGAGTGGTTAGGCGATGTTGCTTCTATTCAGAATAATGCTGCTTTAACTTTAAGCACTACGCATCTTACTGCTACTACAATGAATGCTGATGAGTATGTTGCGCGAGAATACGCTGTAATTCCTACTACAAAAATCTCTGATGGGGATGCTGATAATGTTGCTGGTGTTTTTACAGCAACATATGCTGGTTATCAATGGTTTGCTAATGGTGGCACTAAAGCCACAGCGAACAGAGTAGTCTTTAGTGCTTATCATGATGCTGAGAGTGTAGACTTGTCGCTTAATGCGTCGGATAGTATTATTATTCCTAATAATGGTCAAATTCGTGGTATGGCTACATCTAATAGTGGTTTGCTTATTTTTCTTGATGATCATACTTATATTATTCGTGGTAATTATCGTGCTAACTTTACTTTATCAGAATTATATCCTGCGGGTTGTTTGTCTGCTATGAGTATTGTTGAGTATGGTGGTGGTGTTTTCTGGACTGGTAAAGAAGGCATTTTCTATTATGATGGTGCTACTGTTCGTAACCTTGTTAAAGATAATCTTGGTGTGTATTATACGGATAGTATTAAAACATTTGATTCTAATAATCAACGTATTTACGGGTTTTTTCATAAAGATTATTTGTTTCTTAGTTTTACTAGTTTTGATTCTGCTTATAATCCTGCTAGATATGAACCTGTTTATTCGGACGGTATTAGTACTACAGACGCTATTAGTAGTTTTGCTGCTATTAGTGACAATCCTGATGGTCCTGATTGGGATCCTGATTTTACTGTAGATGATTTTCTTCCTGAAAATAATGTTCCTATTTATTGGAAACATATTAGTATGTACGAATCTGTTGGTGCAGATGCGACTGGTATTGTTCCTATTTGGGGTAGTGCGGGGAATGAATATGTTTGGGGATCTGCTGGTTCACAGTATGTTTGGGGACCAATCAACCTAACAGAAGGCGTAGTGTTTGCAATCTACCTTCCAACAAACGCACTAAGCGTTATAAGTAACTTTAATTTTAAAGGAGCAATTGGACTCGACACACCAACAGGACTAAAAACTCTTATTGGTGTAAATACTATTAGTGGCGCTAATGTTCTTGCTAAATTAGTAGATGTTGATTCTATTTTAAGTACTACAAATGATCATTCAACTAATCTTGATGAAGAATTAATTGAAAACGTAGGAAAAAGCGCTTCAATGTATATTAAGGGTCCAGACTTTTATATCCAGACAAAGAATTATACGTTTGGTGATCCTATTATTCGTAAATGGTTTAGACAATTATTTTTAGACTTGTATCTTGTTGATGGGGCTGTTCGTATGGATCTTGTTGATAATGAGGATAATGATAGGATTGATATTCAGAAGAAGCGGCATAATAATTGGGAGACTTTTGTTGAGGCGCTTTATACTTGGGACGAGTTGGGTACTATTATTCTTCCTCGTAGGCTTAGTCCTAATCGTTCTACTTGGGGTAATGTAGAGGATCTTAGTTCTTCTTGGTATAATCTTGCTGATGCAGAGTTTACTCGTCGTAAGAAGCGTATGTCTTGGCGTTATCCTACGCTAGGTTTTAGGTTGTATCAGATGAATGATTTTCGTCCTAGTAATGCTACTAGTAGTCAGCGTCCTCATACGGTTATGCTTGATTCTTGGACTATTGGGTTTAAGCCTATGCGTAAGAGTAGGGTATAGTTATGTTGGATTATGATTTGAGTAATGATCAGAGTAAGCAAGAGTTTGAGCGGTGGGTTACGGCTATTATTCGTAATGAAGTTAATGCATATATTCAAGAAGTTTTGTTTAATAGAAATACTACATATATTGATACTGGTTCTTTAACAACTGCTGAGCGTATTGAGCGTTTAGAACAAGCAACATTTAGGAGGTAATGTATGGCAACAAGTGCAACAAGTAACTATAGCATTCCATATCCTTTAGGGTCTGATAGTCTATCTAATGTTGCTCTTCGTATTCAAGAATTAGCCGAATATGTTGATAGTAGTTATACACTTATGGGCATTAGTCTTCCTAATTTTTCACTTCCTACGGGACCTACTGGACCTACAGGAGCCGCTTCTACTGTAACTGGTCCTACTGGAGCACAAGGCCCTACAGGACCAACTGGGAGCCAAGGAGTGCAGGGTGTTACTGGTCCTACGGGAGCGGCTAGTACTGTTACAGGGCCTACGGGACCGACAGGCGCTACAGGACCTACTGGTGCTGCTTCTACGGTTACAGGGCCTACTGGTCCTCAGGGTAGTGTTGGGCCTACTGGTCCTACAGGTGCAACTGGTGCTGCTAGTACAGTTACAGGACCTACAGGTCCAACGGGTGCACAAGGAGCGGCTTCTACAGTTACTGGTCCAACGGGTGCTGTTGGTGCTACTGGGTCTACTGGGCCTACTGGTCCTACTGGTGCTGTTGGAGCGGCGAGTACTGTTACTGGTCCTACTGGGCCTACAGGCGCTACTGGCCCGACGGGTGCTGCATCTACTGTAACTGGTCCGACTGGTCCGGCTGGTTCTAATGGAACTATTGGCCCTACAGGGCCTACAGGTGCGGCAAGTACTGTTACGGGTCCAACTGGAGCAGCCGGATCTAATGGTACTACTGGTGCTACGGGACCTACGGGACCTACTGGAGCAGCGGGTACTAGTGGTACTAATGGCGCTACTGGTTCTACTGGTCCTACCGGAGCGTCTGGTACATTTGCTACTGCTCAAACTGTTAGTGCTGATAAGACGACAGATTATACACTTGTTCTTGGTGATGCTGGTGCGCTTCTTGTTCTTAATAAGGCTACAGCGTTTACTTTAACTGTTCCTACTAATGCTAATGTTGCTTTTACTACTGGTACTCGTATTGATCTTTTACAAACTGGTGCTGGACAAGTTACTGTTAGTGGTACTGGCGTTACTTTTCGTTCTACTCCGGGATCTAAGTTTCGCGCTCAATATTCTGGTGCTACTTTGGTTAAAATTGCTACTGATACTTGGTCCCTTGTCGGCGATCTAAGTGCTTAAAGGATTATAATGTTTAGTATTGTTGAGTCTTTTAATAATCTTCCTACAAATGTGCCTGATGGTACGATGGTTTTTGTTGGTATGGATAATTATGTTTATATTTTTGAAAATAATACTTGGAATAAGTATGATGATTATGTTGGGTTTGAAGAAGTTTCTTCTGTCTCTTTGGTAGATGATTTTGTTTCTGAGTCGGAAAGTTTTGTTTTTTCTGATGTACCTTTTTATGATAATTTTAGGGTAGATAATTTGTATTATGTTGAGTTTTCTTGTGATAAGTTAACTAGTATGGATGATGTTAATCCTTATGATTTTACTATTGTTAAAAGTGATGATAGTATTATGTTTAGTGCTTCTGATTTAATTCGTTATAGTCCTTCTTTTAAAGTTTATTTTGCTCTTACTCAGGATCTTTCTGATAAAGAAGACGCTGTTCCTGTTCGTTCTTTTGCTTTTAATGTTACTGTTAGTAATATTATTATTGGTGGTCCTATTAAGTTTAGTGTTTATAAGTCTTTGAGGGCTGTATAATGCCTAATAATTATGGTATTATTTCGTCTGCTAATGTTGGTAGTTATGGGTCTGGTGGTACTGTTAGTGAGGCTGCCGGTTATCGTTATCATAGTTTTACTTCTAATGGTAGTTTTACTGTTCCTTCTGGTACTCTTATTTGTGATGTTTTAGTTGTTGGTGCGGGTGGTGGTGGTGCTGGTGGTTCTGATGCTAGAACTTATGCTACTTGTTATCAGACTTGTTATCAGACTTGTTACGATACTTGTTATTCGACTTGTTGTGTTAGTTGTGGATATTATGAGTTTGAGGGTTGTTTTTGTTATAATGGTTATGGTTGTGAGTGTGATGGACCTTGTGGTATTGGTTGTGGCTATTGTACTGATTGTTGTTATTGCTATTCTTGTAATCCTTATAACTGTAACCCTTACAATTGTAACCCTTATAACTGTAATCCTTATAATTGTAATCCTACTACTACTGGCGCTCGTGCTGGTGGTTCAGGTGCTGGCGGAGTTAAAAATCTTGTTTCTTCTTTATCTTTAGCACAAGGAGCAAGTGCTACTATTACTTTAGGTACTGCTGGTACTGCTGGTTCGGGAACTACAGGAGATACTGCTAGTGGTGCTGGTGGTGCTGGCACAAGTAGTAGTTTTGCTATTGCAAGCGGCGCTACTTATTCTGCTACTGGGGGTAATGGCGGTGGTGTTACTGCGCCTTTTGCTAATAGTGGTACTGGTGGTAGTAATGGTTCTTTTGCTGGGGCTGCTGCTCCTAGTGCGGCTGCTGGTGGTGGTGGTGGCGGGGCTGCTGGGGCTGCTAGTGGTAGTACTGGTGGCGCTGGTTATGTTGGGTGGTTAGCCACTTATGGTGTTGGTGGTACTGGTCGTACTACTGCTGGGGCTGGTACTGCCGGTAGTGCTAATACTGGCAATGGTGGTGCTGGAGGTCATTCGGCTTCTAATGCTGGTGGCGCTGGTGGTTCTGGAATTGTTGTAATTAGGTATACTATTTAAGGGGTTATAATGAGTGATAATGTCCGTCCTTGGGATATGTTGCGCAAAGAAGTTCCTAAAGCACCTGAAGAAGTTGTAACGGAACGACTTAGTATTTGTGCTGCTTGTCCTTCATTAAAATTAGGTATTTGTATGGAGTGTGGTTGTAAGATGAAGTGGAAAACTAAACTTTCTATGGCTACTTGTCCTTTACATAAGTGGGAAGCGCATTTAGATAATATTCATCCTGTTGGTGATCATGTAGTTATGTATAATGGTACTGTTGTCGAATAGTTTTTGGAGTATTAATGAAAGTTGCTGTTTATACTATTGCTCTTAATGAGGAGCAGTTTGTTAATAAGTGGTATGATTCTTGTCGAGATGCGGATTATTGGCTTATTGCGGATACTGGTTCTACAGATGATACTGTTGGAGAAGCGTTAATGCGGGGTTGTGCGGTTCAAAAAATTAAGATTGATCCTTGGCGTTTTGATAAGGCTCGTAATGCGGCTTTAAAGGCGTTGCCTAAGGATATTGATTATTGTATTGCGCTTGATATGGATGAGGTTCTTCTTCCGGGGTGGCGTGAGGAATTACAAAAGATGCATGATCTTGGTGTTACTCGTCCTCGTTATAAGTATGTTTGGTCTTGGAATGATGATGGTTCTGAGGGCCTTGTTTATGGTGGCGATAAAATTCATGCTCGTAATTATTATGAGTGGAAGCATCCTGTTCACGAGGTACTTAAATCTAGTATTGTAGAAACTCAAGAGTGGTGTGATCTTGAGATTCATCATTATCCTGATAGTACTAAAAGTCGTGGACAATATTTGCCTCTTCTTGCCCTTAGTGTGGAAGAGGATCCTACTGATGATCGTAATGCTTTTTATTATGCTAGAGAATTATTTTTTACTGGCGATAGGGATAAGGCTTTGTTGGAGTTTAAGCGGCACCTCTCGCTTCCTAAGGCTCTTTGGCGACCTGAACGTGCGCGTAGTATGCGGTATCTTGCCGAGTTAGAGGATACTGAGGAGTGGCTTTTTAAGGCTGTTGCTGAGGCTCCTGAGCGTCGTGAGGTGTGGGTGGACTTGGCTAAGTATTATTATAATAAAAACGCTTGGGAGGGCTGTTTGTGGGCTTCTCAGAGGGCGTTAGACATTACTGATAAGCCGCTTGAGTATTTGTGTGAGGATTTTGCTTGGGGTTTTGCGCCTTATGATTATGCTGCTATTAGTGCGTATAATCTTGGTTTGTTTGATAGGGCTGTGGAGTATGGCAATGCAGCGCTTTTGTTAGCGCTAGACGATGATCGTTTAATTAATAATCTTATTTATTATAAGGAGGCTTGTAGTGGCAACAACTAATTATGGTTTCACACTATTAACCGGAGCAGATACAGCCGGATATAATAGTATTAATACACTAATTACTAGTATTGATACTAGTCTATATACCCGCGTGGCAGTACCGGGAATGATTATGCTTAATGCTACAGCAACTATTCCAACTGGTTGGCAGGCATTAAGTGCTAGTACTAGTCCTACATTAGCGGCTATGAATACTGCGTTTGGTACGCCTCCCGGAACTGTTACTTGGATTAAAAAGAGCGCCTAATGACTGTAGCAGACAACGCAATCCAAGCAGCAATGGCTTATCGTGGTGCTATTGAAGATTATGGTAATTTTGTTGACCAACAGATGCGTAGTTTTGGTTGGCAAATGCCGGGTCAAGATGGGCAGTATAGTGTTCTTAATGCTCAGAATGCTTTTGATCCTGATAGTGTTGTCCAGTTTGACGAGGCGGGTAATCCTACGTTTGATCAGGCTAGCATTCTTCAACAAACTAGTGGTGGTCAGTATGGTTCTACTGGTCGCTTTGCTGAGGCTACTCAACAGGGTGGTACGCAAGAAGCGGATATTAATCGTAGTATTATGAATCGTGGTCTTGGTCGTGGCAGCGGTTTGGGTCAGCAGGCGCAGGCTTTGTCTGAGGGTGCTACTAGTAGTAATCTTGCTGGTCTTAGTTCCGAATTGTTTGGTGGTCTTCAGGGCAAATATAGTGATTTGGCTAAGAAGTATCAGAATGTTGGTGCTGCTAATGTGTCGGATGCGCAGAGTAATGCTCAGCGTCTTGCACAATTAATGAGTTTGTATAATGCTTAATTTTATTGGGGAGGATGATTTTTGTGGCTGAGAGTACTGATTATTGGTTAAATTATGGTAAGAATTATGCGGCTGGTATGGGTGCTACGGTTGATCCTCGTATTGCTGCTGCTCAGAAGCGTTTGGCTAGTATGAAAACGAGTGGTCAGGTTCAGGATGAGACTACGGCTCTTTATCAACCTGCTATTGGTGCTGCTGGTCGTTTGGGTGAGGACGTTAATCGGGTTGGTATGTCTGGTTTGTCTGCGCTTGGTGGTTTGGGTGCTAGTTTGCCGGGGTTTAGTCCTACTATGCTTGCTGATGCGGCTCGTGGTACTAGTCGTGCTGGTGGGTCTGCTGCGCTTATGGGTGGGGTTCTTGGGACTAATGTTCAGCAGAATCTTGCTTCGAGTATTATGGAGAATAAGCAGAATCTTGAAGGGCAACGATTTTTGAATGAGGATAAGGTTGTTGCTGCTGAGGAGGATAAGGCTAAGTTACTTGCTGATTATCTTCAGTATGCTCAGGGTGGTCAGGCTATTGAAACTGGTACTGTTAATAATCTTGGTACTGAGGCTAATACTGCTAAGACTATTTCTAGTACGCCAACGTATAATGAGGATGGTTCGCCGTCTAATGCGGCTGCTGAACAGGAACAGGCTAATCTTGGTTTAACTAATGCTCAGATTGAGGGTTCTAAGGCTAGTACTGCTAAGACTATTGCTGAGACTCTTGGCATTGCTGAGCAGGATGCTGCTAATCTTGGTTTAACGCTTGCTCAGACTGATCAGATTACTAAGATGACTCCTTTGCAGATTGATGAGGCTAAGGCTAGTATTAATAGTGTTAGGCTTGCTAATAAGTTAACTAGGGCGGAGATTAAGGCGTTGCCTCAGAAGACTAGGTTAGAGCGTCTTACTGCTCTTGCTAATATTAGGGGTGTTAATCTTAATAATGCTCTTGTTGTTGCTGAGTTGAAGAAGGCTGGTTGGAGTACTAGTGATATTAATAAGGCTAAGAATACTGTTGGCAGCGCTGCGGCAGTTGTGTCACGATAATTTATTTAAAGATAGCGTACGATAATTCTATAAAGGAGTCATAAAACATGGCTGATGTGTTTAATCCGCGAGCGCCGTCGAACAATGTTCCGGTTAGTAGTACTCGCCCCGCGCCGATCAATCGCGGAACAACCAATAGGCCTCGACCCGCGACATATAAGCCGCGCCGGATTCAGCCTACTGAGTATCGTAGAACCCCTAATAATCAAATGTTGACACCTAGGTATAATAATTATCTTGGTGGTAAGATTATTTCGGATTATTTTTCCAATAAGAAGAATTTTCCTCGGGGTATTGATCCGACTATGATTAGTGCTAATGTTTCTAATGTTTTGCAGCAGTATAGGGGCGGTAGGGCGTTGCCTTATACTATTCCTGATAGTGAGAAGTATCTTGGTTCGTTTGATATGTTTGCGTTTGCTAAACCGGGTGTTCCGGGTGCGGCTGCTCGTTTAGCGGATGTTCGAGCGTTTATTGATTCTAAGGGCGCTGCGTTTAATCTTACGCAGGCTGATGCTCAGAAGATGATTAATAAGGGTTTGATGGCTTATGTTAAGACTGCGGGTAGTGATACTCCGCGTACTATTACTGTGGCTAGTCCTGTGGCGCTTCAACAATTTCTTAGTGATAATTATAAGGCTAAGAAGGCTAAGCCTAAGTTTGATGCTGGTGGTGTTAGGGTTTATACTAAGGAAGACCCTGATATTGTTGATTATAATCGTAAAAAGCCTAACTATAATTTTAGTGATAGTTTAGAGTATTATCAGAATATTTATGGTTTGAATCCTCGTTCTACTGCGTTTAATTATGATCGTACTGGTGAGAAGAATATTAAGCGTACTGATGTTCCGGGCGAGTACTATGTGGTGGATGATAAAAATCCTGATAAAGTTACTAAACGTAAGACTAGTACTGTTGATTATAATTTTGATTTTAAGAGTATGGGTGATAAATACGCTAAGTTTATTGTTCAAGATGAGAAGTGGCGTGGTAAGATTGCTGCTGAAGTTAAAAAGAATGGTGGCGATAGGGGTGTAGCATTATTTAATAAGTTGCAGTCTGGTCGCGCTAATACGGCTGAGGTTGACGAGTTAAAGCGTTATATGTTTTCGTTTGGTCCTAATAGTTCTTATGGTGATGTTCAGCGTACTTTTATTAATAATATTCAGGGTACAGATTTTGCTCAAATTAGTAGTAATCTTGAGGAGGAGCGTGTCCGTAAACCTCTTATTGCGGAGGCTAATAAACAACGTCAGGTTGAGGCTGCTAAGACTGCTAAGGCTAATGCAGAGTTTAATTTAGAGTTTTTTGATAAGCGTGTGTATACTACTCCTAACGAGATTAATAATAATTTGTTTGGTGTGATTAGTTCTGGTCGTGGTTCTGAGGTTTCTCTTAGTACTATTCCTATTATTCGTGAGAGTACTGTTACGGATGCGGATAAGGTTCGTCTTATTCAAGCGGTTAGTGCTGTTGGTTTTAAAGAGGGTGCTGTTTCTATGCCTCTTAGGGCTTTAGCGCAAGAATATATGAACGAGTTAGGTAATGATAAGTATAATGCCGAGGCTGTTAAGGTTGCTGATGCTAGTGCGTTTAGGGATGATCCTAGTAAGTATTTGCTTGCTAAGTTAGGTGCTATTGGGTCTGGTACGCTTTCTCCTACTCCTGCTAGTGAGATTAGAAATAATCTTAGGACTGATACAGCGCTTGCTGAGAGTCAAATTCGTATGAATCTTACTAAGGGTATCCTTAGGGCTACGCTTAATGCTCCTGCTGGTTTGTATGCTTTAAGTGATAATCCTAATGAGGCGCTTACTGCTATGGTTGATGATTATAAGTATCGTTATGGTAGTGTTGATGGTTTTGTTAATTCGACGCTTGAAGATCCTCTTATGCCTATTCTTGATCTTATGGCTGTTGTTCCTGCTGTTGGTTGGGCTGCTAAGGCTGGTCAACTTGGTAAGATTGCTGCTGTTACTAGTAAAACGGGTGAACTTGGTAGGCTTACTGCGTTGCCTAAGGCTAGTCGTCTTGGTTTGTCTCCTAGAGAGTTTGCGCGTATGCAACGCCAGACTTTGGTTGGTACTAATCCTAATGTTGATGCTATTTTAGCGGCTACTAATAGTTCTAAAATTGAACAACTTATGCTTGGTGGTTATACTAAAGAGCAGGCTATTAAGATTAATACGCAGAGTACTTATGTGCCTACTGCTATTGATCGTGCTGCTGCTTTGTTTGAGCCTCGTTATGTTGTTTTAAATGCTGCTGATGGTATTCGTGATTCTAATGTTGCTGAGGTTGTGCAGCGTATTGCAGATGAGCAGCAGGCTAATGCTTCTAATAAGGTTTATGTGCGTATGGCGGGTAATCCGCTTAGTCGTAGTGCTCAAACTTTCTGGTTAGAGGCTCAGAAAAAAGTAGGTACAGGTAACATTATAACTAAACTTCCTCTTATTGGTTTTCAGTATCGTTACGGTAAGGCTTTGCGTGAGGGTAATCCTATTGTTTCTGATGCTGCTAGTCGAGAGTTTATGGTTGAGAAGAAGTTGCAGACGTTACAGGCTTCTGATTTGGATGATGCTGAGCAGATGGCTGCTTGGTATGCTGCTGGTGGCGAAAGTCAGGGGTATGCTGCGTTTACGGCTACTATTAATCGTAGGCTTGAAGAGGTTCGTGCGGCTAGAGATTCTGGTGTTGAGGTTGCTGGTAACGAGTTGCGTCTTCTTGAGATTGATTATGATCGGTATATGACTCCAGAGTTTGAGGCTCGTTATCGTGCTACTGTGGCTGCTATGCTAGATGTGGACGAGTTAGGTGTTCCTCGTACTGAACAAGGACGTAAGGTTGCTCGTATGCGTGACGCTATGATTCTTCTTAGTGAACGTAATAATAGGCTTCTTACTGGTGAGGCTGATGCGCGTAGTCTTGCTGCTTTTCAACGTACTTATGCTCTTATTCTTACTGCGGCTAGGTTGTTGCCGGAGGATGTGGTTAGAGAGTTAGGTAAGGAGGGTTCTGATGTTTTGCATAGTAGGGCTGTCCCTATTTTGAATCCTAATATTCGTCTTACTGATATGCTTGATGCTGGTATGGAGGATCTTCCTAATGCTCGTGGAGAGTTTGTTGATACTAGTATTCCTGAGGTTAAGGTTCTTATTGATAGGTCTAATGCGGCTCTTGCTCGTTTAAATAATGATTTGGCTGCTAGAGAGTCTGGTGGTCGTCCTATAGTGTTTATGGATCCTAATTTAAAGCCTATTAATCTTCCTAATGTTCCTAAACGAGTTATTGAGGATGTTACTGTTGCTAATGCTCGTGTTGAAAGTAAGGTTGCGTCTACTACTCGTTTTTATCCTGTTCGCGCTTTGCGGATTCAAGGGTTGTTTGATGATTCTAATATGAGTTTTGATCGTAAACATTTGCTTAGTGATGATGTGTTTTATCTTCCAGAACAATTCTTTGCTACTAGTCGTACAGGTAAATTAAAGTATAATAAGCCTGCTGATGCTCGTATTAGTATTGAAGTTGCTATTGCTAATAAGATGCATAAGATGTTTCCTAATGCTAGAGATTTTATTGATAAGATTAGTACTAGGGATATGCGGGGTAATGAGGATTTTGATTTGAAGATTAATCGTAATGAGGTTATTCGTTCTGGTCTTGCTTCTTACCAGTTTGATGTGCAACTTAATGGTAGTGCTCGTGCTACTGCTCGTCGTGTTGAGACTTTGTATGATGATGTTATTAATGAGCAGGCTGTTCCTATTACTGTAAAAGATTATTTGGATAATCCTGATGCTTATGTTCCTCTTATTACTCAACGTATTTTTGATACGTTAGAGTCTGCTGAGGCGTATGCTAGTACTTATCGGCATCGTTCTGGTATGGATGCGACTGATAAGGGTTTTGTTGAGTCTATTATGGATCAGGGTGTTGAGAAGTTTAAAGTTACTATGAATTATTTTGATGTTATGAGTACTACGTTGGCTGAGCATCGTACGGCTAGGCTTGCTGATTGGGAGACTGACTTGTCGTCTAAATATGTTGATAAGGATTTTATTGATTTAATGAATCCTAATGATCTTGCTAATATGGCGGCTAGTGATATTGGTGATCGTTATGCTGCGCTTGGGTTGTCGGATCCTAATAGTACTATTATGGTTATTCCGCGTGGTATTTATAATAAGTTTGGTGAGGCTAGTCGGCGTTCTAATAATCTGGCTGTTAAAACAATGCAGTTGGTTAATAACTTGTTTAAAATGCTTGTGCTTTCTATGAATCCTAAGTTTCTTCAACAGAATGTTTTTGGTACTAATACTATGTTGATGCTTGCTCGTCCTGAGTGGGCAATGCAAGTTATGGCTGATATGTTTAGTAAGGGTGCTAAGAATGCTTTGAAACAGGCTGATCGTCTTGGACAAAAACTTAGTCGTGAAGATCGAGAACAACTTCAGTCTTTGTCCGAATTGGGCGATGATACTATGATTATTAAAGAAGTGTTTTCTGATGATTTTCATCACGATATTTTTATGGAAGATAATACTGAGTTGGGTGCTAGTGTTTCTGGGGCTGTTAATGAACTTAGTAAACGTGCTCCTAGTGTAGGTAGGTTTGTTAGGCCGCTTCTTAAAAATAAGGCTACTCGTATTGGTGGTAAGTTTGCTCGTGGTGTGACTAGTTTTGGTTATGTTATTACTTTTGCTTTTGAGGGCGCTATAAGGGCTAGTATTCTTAAGCAGAGCGCTTTAAGTCAACCATTATTTAGGGCTTTTATGGATAGTGATGTTGTTGCTGAGGCTTCTAATGTTCCTATTCCGGGTCTTGCTATTAATAAGATGACTAAGTTTCATACTGCTTTGCGTATGATTGCTGATCCTAATAGTCCGTATTATAATGAGTTTATGTTGCGTGAGATGCGTTATGCGGCTGATAGTGTTGTTGGTAATTATCGTTGGTTTAGTCCTTCTGAAAAGTTTGCGCGTAACTTTCTTCTTCCTTTTTATGCTTGGACTAGGCATAGTGCTTTGTTTACTAAACGGCTTCTTCAGGATCGTCCTATTACTGCTAATCTTACTGCTAATCTTGGTAATTATGGGTATGAGCAGATTCTTGAGGCGGGTGGTTTGCCAGACTGGTTGCTTGGTTCTGTTCCGTTTACTGGTGATGTAGCAAACTTTTTAGGTTTTGATCCTGAAAAAGTTAATGTTCTTAATGTTGAGAGTGTTAATCCTTTTGCTACTACTGGGCGTAACATTGCTGCTGTTGCAGGGTTTCTTACTGGTGATCCTAGTCTTAGAAGTATTCAGCCTATTACTGCGGGTACTAACCCTTATATTACTGGTTTGTTTTCGCGTAGTTATGGTGTTAATCCGCTTACTGGTTATCCTCTTCGAGAGGAAGAGCGTAATAAGAGTGCTGCACAATACTATAAGGATATGTATGCTGCGTTTCCTGCTATTAGTCTTGGTATTAACTTGTTTAAAACGGATGCTGATCTTAATGCTTTAAGAAATATTAATAGTGTTGAAGACTTTTTGGCTGATCCTGAGGATCCTACGTCTACTAAGTTGACACTTCCTAAGGAGAAGTTGAGTACTAATTATAGTCCTACTAGTATGGCTGGTATTTTTAATGCGTTTTCTCCTTCTCGTGTTTATTCACTTGGTCCTACGGAGTTGGATAAGGCTATGCAACAGCAGGCTCGGGATGCGGGTCGTCTTGTTGCGGGTCAGGCAGATGCTTTTGAGTCTGCTAAGACTAAGGCTATTAACGCTCTGACTAAATATCGTCAGGCTAAGTTTTTTATTGAGAATGTTTTGTTGCCTACTTATGGTAAGAATGCTGATCCGGCTATTATTAGGCGTATTATGCAGGGGTTGGCGGATATGTATCCGTCTAATGCGGAGTTGGGCAGGTTGACTGCTGATGATATTGATCGTATTATGAATGGGGGTTGATGATGTGACTACTTCTGAGGTAGATGTTATTATGGTTAAGTTGCAGCACTTGGAGGATATGCTGGTTTCTGTTCATGAGGAGGTTAAGCGTACTAATGGGCGTGTGACCGAGTTGGAGATGGAGGAGGCTAAGTGGCAGGGTGGTGTGGAGTCTCGTCGTATGTTTCATATGATTCTTACGACTGTTGCTAGTGGTTGTGTGCTTGCTGGTGTTGTGTGGTTTTTTACTAATTCGATTAATTAAGGAGATTATTATGGATTGGAAGAATATTTTTATTCGTGCTGTGTTGACGTTTCTTCAGGCTGGATTGGCTGTGCTTGTTGTGACTGGTGTGGAGAATCTTGATTCGTGGGGTGCGTTGAAGCCTGCTGGTGTGGCTGGTGTTGCGGCGTTGTTGTCGTTTGTTTATAATGTTGTTAATCAGATGGTTAAGAAAGAGGGTGTGTAATGGCTATTCCTCTTGGACAAGTTAAGGAAGCGTTTTTTCAGGCGCGTAAACTTGGTCCTGCTGTATCTAAGGCTACAAAACAAACAATACGAGTTTTGCATAATGAGGGTAATGTTGATAGTCTTACAAGTTTGCTAAAGGGTAAGCCTGATTTTAGTGTTAGGGCTATTATGGATGATATGATGTTTCCTTCTAGTAAAACTGCTGCTGGTTATGCTAGAGACGGTTATTCTCTTGCTTCTATGGCTAAGTTGCCTAAGGGTACTGTTACTAATCGTGCTGGTAGTGGTGCGGGTCTTGCTCGTATACAGAGAGATCTTGCGCGTCTTGGGACTCCAAAACCTCGAACGCGCCCAGCGCCAGCATTAAAAAATGCGAGTAGTATGCCTCCTGGGTCTAGTTCTGTTGGTTATAGGTCGACTCCTATTCCGGGTAGTGCTGCTGCTAGGCCTCGCGGTGGTACTGTTGGGACGGGTAATCCTCCGGGTCGTCAGTTACGCGACCGTAAATAAAGGGGTTTTATTATGCCACAAGTTGATGATGAGTATCGTAAAAAGGCTAAGTTAGCGCGATTTAAACAAATATCGCTTAATCTTCCTGTAGACCCTAGTGGTATGGTTGGTGGTGTTGCAAGAGTTGGCGCTAATATTGCTACTCCTCTTATTGGTAGGGTTGCTAGTCCTATTATGAAACGCGCTTTAGATGTTGCTGAAGCAGAGGGTAGGTCTGTTGCTGGTTCTATTCTTGGTAATGCTGCTGCTCAAGGAGTTAAGTATTCTCAGAGTAACGTTCCTATGGCTGGTAAGGCCGCTCAAGAAGAGTTGTTTAATTTCTTAGCACAAATGGAACGAATGGGCGTTAAACCCCAAACGGCTAATAAGTTTTTAAAGGGTATTTCTGAGTACGTTGATGATCCTGTTCAGGGTATGAGTACTCTTGGTGCCGATATAGGTCGTTCTTCTACTAGTGGTATTCCTGCTAAACAGGCTCTTGTTGATCGGTTTTTTAGGCGGCTTGGTAATGCTGCTGAAAATAGTTTCTTTTAAGGGGGTGTGTAGTGGCTGATTATCGTGCAATAAATAGGAATTTTAAGGCTGTTGAGCAACGCAAGAAGTTGGTTAGTACGTTTTCTACGCCTGCTTCTAAGTTTACTCCGAGTGGTCGTCCGGGTGTTGTTTCAACTCCTAAACCCGTGTTTGGTGATACGTTTGCAAAGGTTATACTTGGTCCGGATAAAAAGTATTTTGGTGGTGTTAGTGGTCCTATTAGTGAGGCTACGGGAGTGGAAGATTTTATTAATAGGTTTGTTCGAAACGTGACGGTTGATACGGGCGATGCGGTTAGTCGAATTAAACAAGATACTTTTATGGGTGGTAAAGGTAAAAGTAGTTTAATTACTAATGGTGATACTAGTTTAAGGGATCTTGCTATGAATCCTAATAGGGCTATTGCTAATTTTGTTACTAATAATTTGATTAATAATGAGGATGTTTCGCAGGCTCTTGCTCCGGGAGGAATGTCAGGGCTTGGTGGCAGTATTGGTAGTCGGATTATGCCTATTGTTACTAGTAAAATGGGTAAATTGGCAACGGCTGGTGTCGGCGGGGCGGCAGGAATAGGGATTGTTGATCCTGATAATGCTATGGCAATGAACGTAAACCCTAGCGTATTAAAGCCTTTGTTAAATAAGGGTGGCGTACAAGGAGTATTAAACTTATTAAATGATGCTGTAAACGATGTGCCAACGGCGGCTAAGGAAGCGTCAAAGTTAATTGGTAGGCAGGATAAAACTGGTAGAGTGCGTAGTATTTTTTCTGATATTAATAGAAATTATGATAAAAGAGTTTTTGCGGCACAAACTGGTGTAGCAAATACGGGTAGCGCTATCCAAGATTTATGGTCAACAACTCCTAAAATTTTTAGAGACGCTGTTTTAAAAACACACTATGCTACAACTGGTAGTGTGCCGTTAAATCAAAAAGATATGTATAAAGCAACAAGTAAATTATTGTTGGATTTGCAAGCAAAGTATGGCGATGATGTAGTAAGTATTGAGAATGCTTTACTTAATCCAGAGGGCGGTAAGTGGACATGGGGTCACTTTGGTGATGTTGCTAAGGGCGCACCTCATGGTCTAGACTTTGGTGGTTGGCAAGATGCTACAACAAACTTTGCTAGACGAGCGTTTAATTAAAATTATAGGTAGGATTAAGGGGAGCGGCAAAGCCGCTCCCCTTTTTTTATGATCATTTAGACATACCATATACTTAACCTTCGGTATGTTATTACTCGCATAAACCTGCGGCTAACTAGCAGATATGTCTACTATCTCGCAACCATCTGCGGAACAAGCAAGAGTCTGACTAGCATCCGTATTATCTTCTAACTCGTACTCAGACAACCTACTCCAATCAATCTTCATAGGACTATTGTTACACAACGTAACATACTCTAGGCTAGTGATGCGCTCATACGGTGCCTGACGATAAGTATGATCACTCTTAGGTAAGAAACTAATACCAGATACTTGATCAAAATGATCGTACACCCACGCCCCTACAGCCATCCACTCATCCTCAGCCACACTAACAGTCACGCTAGGCTTATGCTCGCACCAGAACTCTTGATATGCTAACCATAATTCTAGTTGATCTAGGGCTGTCATATCGTCTGTTACTGTTGCGTCTGTGGGCGCTTCTTGTGGGAAGTCAAACACTACAATATCAGGGTTTGTTACGTCTATCTCGTTTGGTACTCCAGCATCGATGAGGAAGCGCGTAAGAGGGTCTGTGAGGCCACCGCGTACACGCCTAATATAGTAGGGCGCATAACGTGCGTGGATGCCAGAGGCGCTATTAACAAGTTGTGAGACAGTACCACTAGGTTTCACACATGTGATTGCTGTAGACTGTTCGATACCAATCTGCTTAGCAAAATCAGCATTAACTGCTACAGCCTGAGCGCGAAGTTGTGGCAGGATCTTACTTAGCGGAGACTTACCCTTACCACTCATCAACTTATTATCCATGATACCCGTAAGACTAACACCAAGCAAACGCTCTTCCTCAGTATTGTGCTTCCAAATCTTACGAAGATACTTAAAGTCAGTAAGCGTAGACTGGAATGTACCTAGAATAGTAGCAAGACGCACCTTACGATTAAGACTATTAAGCGTATCATCATGCCTAACCACTACCTCAGTTAAGTTACAGAATTGTTGTGGTCGTAGGATAATCTCAGAGCAAGGATTAGTACCAAACTTGTGATCATAATCTCGACGACCATTTTTGGCTGCTTGTAACACACTAGCCTGACGATTAAAGATACCACGCTCACCACTCTTAGACTGGTAAAGGCTCAACCACTCTTCCATAAAAGCGTCCATTCCCGGCTTCTCTGTGTAAGCAACACTATTATTTGCAAGCGCACGTTGCTGATTCTCTTCCCACCATTGACCGCTCTTGGCGTTCCGCATACGCCCATCCGACAAGTTAGATAGGGAAATAAGCGCCGAGCGCCTAACTCCACCAACAACGACCACTTCAGCAATCTTACATACAAGATCATGACACTCCAACGGGTATAGTTTGCGTCCAGCAGCACCCTCAAACAAGCGGGTAGTGAACACAAACAAGTCTTCTAGGGGTTCTGGTCCAGACGCACGACCACCAAACGTTTTAAGCCTAGCACCCTTAGGACGAATCTTACTCGTGTCCCACTTAGGCTTCTGCCCAGCGTACAGCATAGCAATTAACTCTCGTAGACTACGCGCCCAACCACTCTTAGAATCATCCACAGTAATCATAGTGGTAGACTCTTCAAAGTGTTCATTCACAATAGGCAACTGGTTCACATCATCACGCTCAACACTAAACCC
>Ga0209400_1000555_pt1 | contig 32416 bp, 29 predicted proteins | sample M_130807_EF_Meta_FD_187313 | JGI IMG/M metagenome (GOLD analysis project Ga0209400, IMG submission 187313) | Freshwater microbial communities from Lake Montjoie, Canada to study carbon cycling - M_130807_EF_MetaG (SPAdes) (version 2) | ecosystem: Environmental > Aquatic > Freshwater > Lake... | reverse complement strand
CTTCTTCAAAGCTTCAGCAACGCTTATCGCCGCAGCCAATGGTCTTTTTGGTTTAGGGGTGATCCCTTCCAAGAGAAACTCTTCGTCTTCTTGGGCTGCTCCACCACTGGCAATTAGTTCTTCACCCTCATCGGATTCATCAATGCGTGGACAGACCACAAAGGCTTGTCGGCCGTTAGTTACCTCTTCAGCAACTCTTTGCCATACTCTGGCTACCAGCGCTGGTTGGTCATCGGTAATCACGTGTGAGGTTATTGCTTGTCGACCTGCTGGTAACTCAGTAAGTATCGATACATCGAGATCACCAAACACTGTTACAGCCAGTGTTCGAGGAATTGGGGTTGCCGTCATAGTTAGAACATGGGGAGGAAGTTTTCCTTTAAGTCGTAAAGCTTCTCTCTGGTCAACACCAAAGCGATGCTGTTCATCAATAACAATCAGACCCAGATCATAGAACTCAACCTTGCTTGCGAAGAGAGCATGCGTGCCAACGACAATCTTGGCTTTTCCAGAAACCATATTCAACAGCGCACTCTTTCGATCTGCTGTGTTTAGTTGCCCGGTCAAAAGTGTCAGTCCTAGCTCTTTGGACAGCTTTGGGCCAAGTGTTCTTTCGATTGACTTGAAGTGCTGAGCAGCTAGAACTTCGGTTGGAGCAAGAAGCGCGGACTGACCTTCGCTATCTGCAACGGTAAGCATCGCTCTAACGGCGACAAGAGTTTTTCCAGAACCAACTTCACCTTGCAGCAACCTGTTCATTGGATGAGATTGTGAAAGATCTTCAGCTATTTCATTGCCAATGACTACCTGCCCTTTAGTAAGAGTGAAAGGAAGGCTGGCATCAAATTGTGCGAGAAAGCCTTTGTCGTTTGATACTCGACTGGTGCTTTGTTGATGCTTGTTTTCTAATCTTCTTTTCACCAAAGTTGATTGCAATATGAAAGCTTCGTGATACCTCAAGGTATCTCTAGCAGCCATCCAATCGCCCATGTTGGCAGGTTGATGAATCCTTACGATTGCCTCATGTAAATCTAGTAAGTCGTGTTTCTTTCTAAGTTCCTCTGGAACTTCATCTTGAATTATTGGGATGACATCTAGAACTACTCGCATAGCTCTTTGAATCATCCAGGTAGAACAAGTTGATGAAGCTGGGTAAATCGGAATTGGTAACTCAGCCCAAGCCTTGGCAACCTCATCTTCAATTTCTTCACCGAAGAGTTCGTAGTTGGGGTGCGATAACTGCAACTTGTTTTGGTAGCTACCAATCTTTCCCGCCCAAAGACCTCGAACCCCTGGCTTTAGTTTCTGTGCTCGCCAAGCTTGATTGAAGAATGTGGCTGTTACAAAGCCTTCACCATCAGTTAGCTTCACTTCGAGGATTACACCTGATTTACCCTTCATGCGTCGCTCAGTTACCTCAACCACATCAGCAACCAGAGTTACGGTCTCACCAACCGGTATCTCTTTGATTGGGGTTAGCTCCCCCCTTGAGGAGTATCTTCTTGGGTAATGCTGTAATAAATCTGCGGCGGTCTTGATTCCAAGATTCTTAGTCAAAGCCTTAGCCGTCTTATCGCCTATCAGGCGATCTATTGGCGTTTGGGGTAAAAGCATGCTTCAATCTTCGCCCAACCCTCGGACAAGTTAGGCTAGAAACACTATGACCAGAATCATTGGCGGTATCGCCGGCTCCAGAACATTAGCCTCCCCAGCAAAAGTAACTAGACCAACTAGCGACCGCATTAGGGAGAGCATCTTCAACCGCTTAGAAGCACTGTCTCTAATTGAAGGCGCAGATGTCTTAGATCTCTATGCCGGTACTGGGGCTCTAGGTTTTGAAGCGGCTAGCCGTGGAGCTAGGTCTTTGTTACTAGTAGAGAACAACAAGCAGGCTCTAGGTGGCATTATCACCAATCAGAGAATGATCAAAGCTGCCTTACAAAAAGAAGAGCTGGACTGCGACATTAGAGCTGAAGGTAAATCTGTTGCTAGCTACCTGGCCACATTCTCCAGCAAATTTGACCTAGTTTTCATCGATCCTCCCTACGAAGTCTCCAACACAGATATCTTTGAGAACCTAACCGCTTTGTTGCCACATCTAAATGATGACGCGATGGTTGTTTTAGAGAGATCTTCTAGAACCCCAATGCCAGAATTACCAGAAGGACTGAAAGTTACTGAAGAAAAGTCATATGGCGACACTGTCGTCTACTGGCTAGAAGGTGAATAGAAATGATTGAGCCTGTAAAGACGCAGTGGTCAAAAATACAGGCCATGGCCTTAGCTCGCGCATTTAGCTTGCTTGGCACAGAACTCACTATCTTCACTCTTGTCTTTAGAGAGAAAGACCAAGGGCCAGCTGCTGTTGCTGCTTTGTTCATTGTTGGAACTATTCCTGTGATTCTCTTTTCTCCACTAGCGGGAACTATTGCTGACCGCTTTAGCACAAGGCAGGTAATTCCTCCGCTTTCAATTATCGGTGGAGCAGCTATTTTTACTCTGGCTTTGCCGTTAGACACTTGGGCCATTTGGGTGCTTTTGTTTATAGCTAACACTTGTGCGTCCGTCATCGGTCCTACCTGGGGCAAGCTAACTCCCACACTTGCCAAGAAGGAAGACATCGGCAGAGCAATGGGAACTATCCAAAGCTACTTCTCCATTGCTGGCTTGTTCGGCCCTGCGGTGGCAGGAATCCTGGTCAAGCAAACTGGTTATGTTGTTACCTTCATCATCGATGGAGTATTCACCACTTTGATTGCAGTTATGCCATATCTGATCAAGGTCAATCACAAGCCTGAGGAGCTCAAAGAGGGTGAGAAAACTGACATGGCTCAGGGCTTTAAGTTCATGATGAACAATCGCCTACTAAGAGCACTGGTGATTATGGTATTTGCGATGGTGTTGTGCATGAGCGTTGTAAACGTTGGAGATGTCTTCTTACTAACCAACATCTTGGGTGCTGACTCTATGATTTACGGTTTTGTCGGAACTGGCTTCGCTATTGGAACTTTGCTATTCAGCGCAATCGCTGGGGCCAAGAAAGTAAAACCAAGATCGGAGCTAATCATTCTTGGTTATGGAATGGCTGTCCTCTCGCTATCTGGGTTTGCTGTTGGTCTGGCACCTAACTACTGGGTAGTTATGGCAGTCTGGTTTGTTGCCGGCATGGCAAATGCAACAATCAACAGCTATGGCGTTGGAATGATGATTAAAGAAACACCCCATGAAGTTCAAGGAAGAGTCTTTGCAGCTTTCGGTGCTGTGATCTCGGTTGCCAGCATTGGTTCTATGGGTGTTGCCGGAGGTCTGATTGATCTATTCGGTGTGCGAGAAGTGTTCATGATTGCAGGCTTACTAGCCTTCACAGCGTTCTTGAGTCTCTTCCCTACTGTTTATAAGGAACAGACAAAGATTATTAAGGCTAGTTCAGCTGCCTAACAGTCTCACCGATATATAGCTGCTGAGGTCTACCAATCTTGGTGGCTGAATCATGGTTCATCTCACGCCAGTGCGCAATCCAACCAGGTAGACGTCCCATAGCAAATAGGGTTGTGAACATTCGAGTTGGGAATCCCATTGCCTTGTAAATAACACCGGTATAGAAGTCGACGTTTGGATAAAGCTTTCTAGAGATGAAGTATTCATCAGCTAGAGCTGCTGCTTCTAGTTCCTTAGCAATATCTAGTAGTGGATCACTCACACCAAGATCTGCAAGAACTTTATCTGCGGTTGCTTTGACGATAGTTGCTCGAGGATCCATGTTCTTATAGACACGGTGACCAAAGCCCATCAGCTTGATGCCATCTTCTTTGTTCTTTACGCGCTCAACAAACTTCTGTACTGACTCACCTGAGTCTCTAATGCTGGCAAGCATTTCCAGAACTGCCTCATTCGCTCCACCGTGCAATGGACCAAAGAGTGCACTCACACCAGCTGAAACTGATGCAAACAAGTTTGCTTGAGATGAACCAACTAAACGAACTGTTGATGTTGAACAGTTCTGTTCGTGATCTGCATGCAGAACCAGAAGGGTGTCTAATGCTTTAGTGATAACCGGGTTCTGCACAAAAGGTTCAGCCATGTTGCCAAAGCTCATACGTAGGAAGTTCTCAACATAACTCAAAGAGTTGTCTGGATATAGAAGTGCTTGACCTAGAGAGTTCTTATGCGAGTAAGCCACAAGAGTAGGAAGTTTGGCAAGCAGTCGAACAGTGGATAGTTCAACCTGGTAATCATCGTGTGGGTTTAGTGAGTCTTGGTAGAAAGTTGAAAGAGCAGAAACGCTTGCAGATAGCACAGACATTGGGTGAGCTGCCTGCGGCATGGAATGGAAAATGTTCTTTAGGTCTTCGTGAATTAAAGTGTGTCTACTTAGACGCTGCTCCCAATCAGAAAGTTCTTGCGGTGTTGGTAGTTGTCCATAAATCAAAAGGTAAGCAGTTTCAACAAAGCTTGTTTGTCCAGCTAGTTGTTCAATTGGATAACCGCGGTATCTAAGAATTCCTTGGTCACCATCGATGAATGTGATGGCTGACTTGGTGCTAGCTGTGTTTACAAAGCCAATGTCATAGGAGTTTAGGCCTGTTGCGGCATTGAGCTTAGAGAAATCAATTACTGAGTCACCATCGGTAGCTTGAATAATTGGGAAATCGGCAGTTCCACCTGGGTAGTTCAGGGTGACCTTGGAAGTGTTTTCAGCGGACAAAGCTTGCTCCTGTGTTTCTTATGGCTATTGAGTTAACCCTAGAGCATTGGTCAATCTAGCGGCACCCTCAGCTACTTTCTCATCTGATGCCGTGATTGAGAACCTGACATAGTTGCTGCCCTGCGCCTGATAGAACTCCCCAGGAACTACAAGAATGCCTAGCTCTGCCATTTTGGTTACGGTAGCCCAGCAGTCTTCGCCCAAGGTGGCCCATAAATACAGCCCCGCTTCCGAATCAGCGATCTCAAAGCCATAGGCCTTGACTGCCTCAAGAAGAACTTCCCGTCTCTTGCGGTAAATCTCACGCTCTACGGCAACATGCTCTTCATCTTTGAGGGCAGCAATAACTGCTTTTTGAACTGGGGCAGGCATCATGAGCCCGCTGTGCATTCTGATGTTGACGATTGGTTTGATTAGATTCTCAGGTCCAGCCACAAATGCAGCTCGGTAACCGGCGAGGTTAGATTGTTTACTCAGTGAGTAAACAGCAAGAAGGTTTTCATAAGAACCTTCACAAACTCTTGGATCCAAAACTGATGGGATACGTTCTTCTGCCCATCTTCCCCAACCAAGTTCGGCATAACATTCATCGCTTGCAAGAACCGCTCCGAGTTCACGAGCTCTCTTGACACACGCTTTCATCTGATCAACGTCTAACACTCGACCATCAGGGTTTCCTGGTGAGTTGATCCAAATTAGTTTGGTGTTCTCAGGCCACTTAGCTGGATCATCTTCGCTGATAATCTCCGCACCAGATAAAGCAGCTCCAACAACGTATGCGGTGTATGCAACCGATGGTTGGACAATGACATCGCCTTTACCAAGACCAAGCATTAGCGGTAAGAAGGAAATGAATTCTTTAGAACCAATAGTTGGCATTACCTGATCGGAAGTAAGTTCAACACCACGTCTTCTACCAAACCACTCTGCAACTGCTTCTCTGAACTCTAAAGAACCAGCAGTGGAAGGATAACCAGGTGCATTAGTTGCATCCCTAATGGCATCTTGAATAACTTTTGGAGTTGGGTCAACTGGAGAGCCGACACTTAGATCGACCATGCCATTGGCATGCTTTTCTGCAATCGCTTGATATGGCTTTAGTTTCTGCCACGGATATTCCGGCAAGCGATCAAACATAACTTAGGCCTGAGGGGGCAGAGCTGTGATCACTTCGTGATCGCCTGCAATAGGACCTACCTTGGCAGCACCGCCAGGTGAACCTACTGTGTTAAAGAATTCAACATTTGCCTTGTAGTAATCGGCCCACTGAGCTGGAAGGTCATCTTCGTAGTAGATAGCTTCAACTGGACACACTGGCTCACAAGCACCACAGTCAACACACTCATCTGGGTGGATGTATAGCATGCGGTCGCCTTCGTAGATGCAGTCAACAGGGCACTCAGCAATACATGCTTTGTCTTTGACATCAACACAGGGTAGAGCAATTACGTAAGTCAATCTAGAATCCTTTTCAGCTTTGTTTCAATTATCTCTCTAGAGGTGCGCTCTTTTGGATCTAGCACGCCATTTAGCCGCATCAATCTTTGGAAATACTGCTGCCACAATACAGATAGCTAGAGCAAAGAACACATATCTGTTGCCATACTTATCGTCGGCAATGAAGGCATCGAAGGTTTCATTTCTCGATAGCCACCAGATCGAGATAATCATGCCCGCATTCAAAAGATAGATAGCACCTCTTGAATTACGGAAAGTACGAAGACCAAAGGCAATGGAAGCAGTGGCACCTAGCGCAAGATACAGTCCAAGCGGAGACTGTCTCTCATTGGCAGCTACTACGTTATGCACAAAAGCACCGGCATAGCCCAAAAGGATTCCAAGTGGCAATCCAAACAGCGCTCTAAAGGCAGGTTTGAACCAAGGCAAGAAGTTAGGGCTGGCCTGACGTAATCGCTCAGGATCAGTGAACTTAAATTCAATTCCCGAAGCTACCGAATATGTGTCGCGCTTCAGAGTTACCTGACTAGCGTGAGCCTGCAGCGCAGCCTTCTTTATCTCTGCAGTCTTCTCTCCACCAATAACAACGGTTGCTCGCTCACCAGGTTCTGAGATTACCCAGAAGGTTGGTTTTTTGCCTCGAACTGATTTGCGATATCTTCGCATCGCCATGGCGGTAGCATCATGAGCTTTCTTGTGATCAGGGTGCCCATACCCACCTTTGGCGTTATAGGTGATAACTGCATCAGGTTTGAAAGAAACCATGCTCTGGTAAATGTCATCGGCGACCACAGGAGTTGAAACTGCAGCCAATGACATTTGATCAAGTTTCAGCGGTGTAGTTGGCACACCCAAATTTCCAATTCGCATACCGCTATCTCGATAGGCTCTGGTTCCAGCGAACTTGTAATTAGTAACACCAAGAGCAGCCATTGCGTTCTTGAGTTCCCCTGCTCTAAAAGCTCCCATAGCTGAAGGATTAGCCTCTAGGGATTTGAGTTCTTCCAGTTTGGCTCTACCTCGTTCACCTCTGGTGAGTGTGATTAGCGAAACTTCTGCTCCACGACTAATGGCATCTGCAATTACATGGCCGGTTTGCAGACTCTCGTCATCTGGGTGAGCGTGGACTAAAAGGATTCTTTTAGCGTTGAAAGTTTGTTTGGCCATAAGAAAAACCTTAGTTCAGTTCTCTCCCGCATTGACCTAACTTCGTGCTTAGGGTATCTTTAGTTAGGTAACCCTAACTTCGAATGGTCTGATAACCATCGCGAAAGGAAATATTGCTAGCGAACTTCTTGATTGGCCTCAGAGAAGGCTTAGAAGCCTCCCTAATAGTAGGTATCTTGGTTGCCTACCTCAACAAAACAAACAACAGAAAAGGCGCTATTGCCGTGCTTTGGGGCACTTTAGCTGCCATTCTGGTATCCATACTGGTTGGTATTGGCCTTACCGTGTTTGTTTCTGTGGCACCTGAGGGAATCAACGAAATGATTGCCGGACTTGCCTCGATAGTGGCTGTTGTGTTTGTCACCTGGATGATTTTCTGGATGTCCCAGCAAAGCCGGGCCCTTAAGGGTGAATTACAAAAAAAGATTGATCTAGCATCAACCTCGGTTTTCACACTGGTAGGAGTTGCCTTCTTTGCGGTTATCCGTGAAGGCGTTGAAACCTCAGTATTTCTCTGGAGCTCAGGCCGAGCAGCAGGTGATGACACCAACCCAGTTCTGGGGGCAACCCTTGGTCTAGTAGTTGCAGCAGCCCTTGGTTATCTGATTTATCGTGGAGCACTAAAACTGAACATCACCAAGTTCTTCAAATACACCGGTGCATTCTTGATTCTGGTAGCAGCAGGAATTCTTGCCTATGGCATCCATGAACTTCAAGAAATTGGCTGGTTCCCATTCCTAACTGAAAAGGCTTACGACGTAAGTGGAATTATCCCTAAGGACAGCCTCATTGATGTGCTTCTTCGAGGAACAGTGAGCTTTAGATCAGCTCCTGCGATCTTGGAATCAATAGTCTGGTTTGCTTACCTCATCCCGGTGACTTACCTTTACCTCAGGCCAACCAAGAAGAACTAATCTTTATCAAATAAAAATGGACCTCAAGAACTTAGGTCCATTTTTTGTTTAACTAAATACTTTTATTAGCCAGCTGCGTTTTCGTTGGCTCGCTTCTTAGCTGAAGTGTTGCGGGCACGAACGTTGGCATCGAGTTCCACCTTACGGATACGAGTTCCTTCAGGGGTAACCTCAACACACTCATCTTCACGAGCAAACTCTAGACACTCTTCCAAAGACATCTTGCGAGGAGGAGTTAGCGCCTGGAATTCATCGCTTGAAGATGCACGCATGTTGGTGAGCTTCTTTTCCTTCGTGATGTTCACATCCATGTCATCAGCTCTGGAGTTTTCACCGACAACCATACCTGCGTAAACCTCACTGGTTGGTTCAACAAAGAAAGCTCCACGCTCTTGCAAAGCAATCATCGCAAACGGTGTTGCAACTCCTGCACGGTCAGCAACAAGCGATCCATTGATACGAGTAACAATCTCTCCAGCCCAAGGCTCATAGCCTGCTGAGATTGCGTTAGCGATACCAGTTCCCTTGGTTGTGGTTAGGAATTCAGTTCTGAATCCGATAAGTCCACGAGATGGCACTAGGAACTCCATACGAACCCAACCGGTTGAGTGATTCACCATATTCTTCATACGACCCTTACGAGCAGCCATTAGCTGAGTCATAGGGCCTAGGAACTCTTCAGGCACATCTAAAGTTAGATCTTCGACAGGCTCGTGAAGTTTGCCATCAATCTTCTTAGTGACTACCTGAGGCTTACCAACGGTTAGTTCGTAACCCTCACGACGCATCTGCTCCACCAAGATAGCTAGAGCTAGTTCACCACGACCCTGAACTTCCCAGGCATCTGGGCGCTCAGTAGGAAAAACCTTTAGGGATACGTTACCGATAAGTTCACGATCCAAACGATCCTTCACCAGACGAGCGGTAACCTTAGCTCCCTTAACTCGACCTGCCATCGGAGAGGTGTTAATCCCAATAGTCATCGAGATGGCTGGGTCATCAACAGTAATCATTGGAAGTGGACGCACATCGTTCGGGTCAGCAAGAGTTTCACCAATGGTGATGTTCTCGATACCGGCAACGGCAACAATGTCACCAGCAGAAGCTGATTCGGTTGGGAAGCGGTCCAGCGCCTTAGTTACTAGAAGCTCAGTGATCTTTACATTCTGGGTGGTACCGTCCTGACGAACCCAAGCAACCTGCTGACCCTTGCGGATAGTTCCGTTGAAGATACGAAGCAGAGCTAGACGACCAAGGAATGGAGAAGCGTCAAGGTTGGTTACGTGTGCTTGCAAAGGAGCTTCATCATCGTAGGTAGGGGCCGGAATGTGCTTCAAGATTGCACCGAAGAGTGGTTCAAGATCTTCACTGTCAGGCATTTCACCATCGTTTGGCTTATTCAAGCTAGCTCTACCGGCACGGCCTGATGCATAGATAACTGGAAGTTCAAGAATTGAGTCAATATCAAGATCAGGGACATCTTCGTGAATATCTGATGCCAGACCTAGAAGTAGATCATGGGTTTCTTCAACCACTTCATCAATACGAGCATCAGGACGGTCAGTCTTGTTAACCAAAAGAATAACTGTGAGGTTGGCCTCAAGTGCCTTCCGCAGAACGAAACGAGTCTGCGGTAGCGGACCCTCAGATGCATCAACTAGTAAAACAACACCGTCAACCATAGAAAGACCACGTTCAACTTCACCACCGAAGTCAGCGTGACCTGGGGTGTCAATTACGTTGATGGTGATTTCTTTACCATTAGCTGACGCACCTTTATAGGCAATTGCGGTGTTCTTAGCAAGGATGGTAATACCCTTTTCACGCTCAAGATCACCTGAGTCCATAAGGCGCTCACCTAGGTGAGCGTGGTCGCCGAAGGAACCGGTCTGGCGAAGCATGGCATCAACCAGTGTTGTCTTACCATGGTCAACGTGAGCCACGATTGCTACGTTACGAATGTCATCTCTTGATACTTGGGCCATTACTCTGGGTCCTTTAGGGCGTTGTTCAGCGCAAAACGAATAAACACTTCAACGCTTGATTGTTGTGGCTTCGGGCACGAGGTGCAAGAGCCTTAGTGCTTAAAGTCTAACCGAGGCAGCCCTAAAAGCATGCCTCGGTTAGTTAAGAGAATCTGAACAGATTATTGGTTGATTGTGGCCAAAAGTTTAGCTCTAGCCTCACGACGCTTCTTCTGTTCCTTAGGATCTGGTACTGGAACAGCGGCCAAAAGGCTCTTGGTGTATAGCTCTTGAGGCTTGTTTAGCACCTGGTCGCGAGGACCAACCTCAACTAGCTTGCCGTACTGCATAACCGCAATACGGTGAGCCAAGATGTCAACCACACCAATATCGTGTGTGATGAACAAACAAGCAAACTTTAGACGGTCCTGAAGCTCGGTTAGAAGCTCTAGGAATCTAGCCTGAACTGACACGTCAAGAGCAGATGTTGGCTCATCAGCAATCAGAAGCTTTGGAGAAAGTGCCAAAGCACGTGCAATACCAACACGTTGCTTTTGTCCACCAGATAGCTCATGAGGATAGCGGTTACGGTATGAACGAGGAAGTTCAACTGAGTCAAGGAGTTCCTCAACACGAGTGTTGAGCTCATCACCCTTAGCCTCACCAGCCAAGAACAAAGGTTCGCCGATGCTCTCACCGATAGGTAGGCGAGGGTTTAGAGAAGATGAAGGATCCTGGAACACAATTCCTGTGTCGCGGCGAATCATCTTTAGCTCTCTGAGTTTCTTGCCTGCAATATTGTTACCCAAGATCTCAATTGAGCCTGAGTGCACTGGAAGAAGACCGATAGCTGCACGACCAACAGTAGTCTTACCGGATCCAGACTCTCCTACAAGACCAAGGATTTCACCTGGCTGGATAGAGAATGAAACTCCATCGACTGCACGGAATGCAGGAATGCGGCCACGCTTTGGGTACTCAATAACCAAATCATTGATTTCTAGAACTGGCTGAGCAGTTACTGACTCAGGAGCCAGAGTACGAACCTTTAGAGAACCAAGCTTAGGCACAGCAGCCAAAAGAGACTTGGTGTATGGGTGCTGAGGCCTGTTGAAGATGATATCCGAATTGTTCTCTTCAACAGTTAGACCATCTTTCATAACCAAGATACGGTCGCTCAAGTCCGCTACCACACCCATATCGTGAGTAATCAAAAGAACAGCAGAGTTCAGTTTGTCCTTTAGGTTACGCATGAGGTCAAGGATTTCAGCCTGAACGGTAACGTCCAAAGCAGTTGTTGGCTCATCGGCAATCAAAAGTGCTGGGTCACAGGCAAGTGACTGAGCAATCATGGCACGCTGACGTTGACCACCGGATAACTGGTGCGGATACTTGTCAAAAGACCTGGCTGGATCTGGGATTTCAACCATAGTCAAAAGCTCAATCGCTCGCTCTCTTGCCTGGCTAGGTCCCATTTCAAAGTGGTTACGGAGAACTTCAACGATCTGGAAACCAACTGTATAAACAGGGTTAAGAGCAGTCATTGGCTCTTGGAAGATATAGGCGACTTCTTTTCCTCTGAATTTACGTAGCAAAGACAAAGGCTGGTTCAGCATTTCAACGTCTTTGACCTTCACGCTTCCTGATGTTCTTGCGTTAGATGCAAGCAAGCCCATGAGACCCATTGCTGTCGTTGACTTACCCGAACCTGATTCACCAACGATGGCCAAAACTTCACCCGCTGCTACTTCGAAGTTCATGTCAATTGCTGCAGGGTACCAAACACCCTCAACCCAGAACTCTACGTTGAATCCCTCGACTTTTAGAATCACTTCTTTGTTTGACATCAGCTTAATTACCTTCCTTAGTGGCTGAAAATGGTGAAACTTTAATACAGTCTGCGATAGTCTGACCAACATGGCTGACACTTACATCTATCGAACCCGAAGTAATTGGATCTATCTGGCGATAATAGCCCTTGTTGGTTTGCTCGCTGCTTTTTCTTACTTTTCCGTTGGCAACTCTCATGCTGGAATCGTCGCGGGTATAAACACCCTTGCAATTTGTGCAATCATGTGGGTGGTCATGATTCAACCCAAAATTGTTTACAACAGTTTCGGAATCGAAATCCATAACCCATTCCAGACCATCCACGTGGGATGGCTTCGAGCCGAAGACTTTGTTACCAAATTCTCTTTCACCGTAGTTACGGCTGAGAAAAAATTCTCCTCTTGGGCTGCACCATCTTCTAGCAGAATCATAAGCAGAAACATTCATGACAGTGACTACAGAGGAACTGGACTTGAATCCAGAAAGGTTATCGCTACCAGCGACTCTCCTAGATCCGAAAGCGGAGCTGCTCTGATACTTGCTCTGAGATACAGCGAAAGCTCTGTTAAATCGGGTACCGCAGGCGAACACCTGGAAAGAAAGATTAACTTTCTTTCCGTTGCCATTTGCGCAGTCAGTATAGGAATACTGGCTTATACCCTTATTCAATAATCTCTACCTAGCTCTTGTTAACCTGGGCTCGAGTACCAGTCTCAACAGCACGTTCCTTGCGACTGATTCTTCTTCGCTGACGTGGGTCGAATGCGTCACGCAAACCGTCACCAACAAAGTTGATGCTCAGCGCTACAGCGATAATGATCACACCTGGCCACCAGAACAACCATGGTGCGTAAATAAACTCACCTTGGTAAGTGGAGATTAGGGCACCTAGAGAAACATCCGGAGCTTGCACACCGAAACCAAGATACGAAAGACCGCTTTCCAAGAGAATCGATGAGGAAAGTAGCAATGTAGTGGAGACGATGATTACACCTACAGAGTTAGGCAAAATGTGCTTGAAAATTATTCTTCGGTTTGATGCTCCCGCAACACGAGCTGCGTCAACGAACTCTCGTTCTCTCAAGGTGAGGAACTCACCTCTCACAAGACGCGCAAGACCTGGCCAGATGAATAGACCTAAGAAGATCGCCAATGGGAATACACCGAAGTTACCTAGGTTGTAACCAATAACCGCACCGATAAGAATGAATGGCACAGTAAGGATGAAATCTGTGAAACGCATCATCACGTTGTCGATGATTCCACCGAAGAATCCTGCTACCGAACCAGTAACTGTTCCAATCAACGCAGAGAGTCCGCCGATTACGATCATGATCATCAATGAGATTTCTGATCCTCTCATAACAAGTGAGAAGTAGTCTCGTCCGTTAGGGAGCTGGCCCATTGGGTGGTCTGCACTTGGACAGCCAGATGGACAGGAACCTTGCGGCAGGAGATCCTCATGGGAATATTTCCACCAGCCCTTGAGAGTAATGGGATTATTTTCTGTTCCTAAGTGGATTCCAGAAGCTGTATACACAAAGATTGCGAAAAAGATCATAAAAATCAATCCAGCAACAGCAGGCTTGTGCTGAAAGAATCTCTTCCGAATGATTTGGCCTTGGCTTAGACCAGCAACTTCTATGTTGCTGCTACCAGTCTCGTTACCTTCCATAGGTTGCTGAGAAGTCTTTTTTCTTTTCAACGAAAATGCCATCAGATTGTCTACTTTCTAATTCTGATACGAGGGTCAAGGGCGGAGTAAAGCAAGTCAGCAACCAGAGTTGCCATGATGGTCAAGAATGCTGAAATCGCGAAGGTGGCCATCAATAGATTGAGATCCTGTGACTGAATAGCCTCATTTGAAAGGCTTCCCATGCCTCGCCAGCCGAAGATACCTTCGGTGATAATAGCTCCACCAATCAAACCTGCAACTTCAAATGTCAGCAGAGTAGTCAGCGGTAACATGGCGTTTCTAATTGCGTGACGAAGAATAACTTCACGCTCTGGCATACCTTTCGCACGTGCTGTACGAATGTAATCCATGTTAAGTACTTCCAACATAGATGCACGAGAGTACCTTAGGTATCCGGCGAAACCCAAAGCAAGAGCGGTAGTTGGAAGGAACAAGTGAGTTACGAGATCCAAATTAGTTATCCAGAAATCATTCGAGCTAATTGTGATGTTGTAAGAACCCTGAGTCTGAATAGGTCTGCCATCGGATAACTTGAAGTATGTATCCCAAGTTTGCATTAGCTTGTCTGTCACAGTAAACAACGCAACCATCAGTCCAGAGAGCACTGAAACTCTAATCACTGGACCCTTGTCAATTTTTGTAAAGAAGTAGCCGATGAAGTAGCTAGAACTGACCATTAGCGCTGCCAACGCAAGCATAAGTTCGTAATTGGTTCCTGGTCCAGCTAGCGATTGGAATGGGTAGTAGGCGATCAAGCCGAGAGCCACTGAAGAAAGACCAGCACCTAAAGCTTTTCTGTTTCCAAGGCCTGAGAAGAGGTGTGTGAACCCAAGGGAACAAGCCACACCTAATACTGCAATGCCAAAGATTCCCATGCTTGGATATCTGAACCAGGCGGTCAAACTCGCCATGGAGAACAAAGTTACAAACAAACCGAACGTAGAAAACCAGGTTATTAAAACGCGTTTTCTAGTTCCACTGACAAAGCCCGAAATTATCACAGCTATAGCGGCAGAGATCAAAATGTTGGAAACGATATCTATCGTCGGGTTTACAAGGAAGTCATTGAACCTGATGGCCATGAATTCCTTTAGCATCACTGCAATCCAGAAAATTGGGAGTGAGAACAAGAAGAAGGAAAGAAGCGTCAGTGAGTTATCTAACCTAGAATACTGACGAATGGCGCTGAGAACTCCAAAGCCAATTCCAATAATCACAGACAAAACTGTTGCCGTTGTAACAAGACGCAGTGTGATTGGAATGGCTGCAGCGATTTGGTCTACAACTGGAAGTCTAAGAATAACTGTATTTCCAAAATCACCCTGGATTGCGTTCTGTAACCACAAAAAGTATCTAGCTGGCGGTGGAACATCAAGCTGCAAAGTCTTCGTCAACTCAGCAATGATAACTTCCTTCTTAGGATCTGTAGATTCACGAATACCTGCAAGAGGATCACCTGAATAGGCTGCGAGTTGATAAGTCAGATAAGTCGACCCAAACAAAATCAATAGGGCCAGGGAAATTCTTCGACCAATAAAAGCTAGCAATTGGTATCCGTTCTGTTTTACTTGCGGGCAAGAGTACTCGAATAAGTTTATCTAAATTTAATCTTGCGACGCTCAAGGAATATCAAAAAGTTACGTTAAAAAGTTCTTGGTGGCACTCCTTTCGGAGCACCACCAAGAACAGGATTTGTTTTTCTAGTACATAACTTAGAAGTTATGGATTAGAAGCCCAATGCCCAGTAGTTCCATACAACGTTAGGGTTCAACGGGCTTGGAAGAACATTCTTCAAGTCCTTGTTCCACGCTGATACACCAGGCCACTGGTATTCACCAATGGTCCAGAAGTTTGACCAAAGCTGCTTCTCTGCGGCAATTTTTGCTGAGATGATCTCAGTTGCGCTCAAAGAGTCTTCGAACTTCTTCAACAGGCCGTCAAGAGTTGCATCTGACCAACCTGCGCGGTTGTTTGAACCAGTAGTTTCGTACTGTGGGTTAGTTCCAGTCTGTGAAATCGCAGACTTTGACCATGCGAATGTAGCCATGTCGTAGTTGTTACAGTTCAACAAGCTTGACCATCCAGTAGAGGCTGTGTTTGTTACGTTGATTCCAACCTTTGCTGCCTGAAGCTTGACCTGTAGAGCGATGTCTACACGACGAGCTGCAGTGCTTGTAAGCATGTTTACTGAGAACGCTGTTGAGTTTGGACCAGCGCTTGGGTAGTACTTCTTCACTAGGGCAAGAGCTGCTGCGTTTCTAGCATCCTGATCCTTGGTGAATTCGTTTACATAAGCACTTGAACCAGCGACAACCTTTGCGTAGTCACCTTCAGTTGTAAGTGAGAACGAGCTGTTTAGCACTGGAGAGTTTCCGGTGAAAGCAGGATCGAAAATCTTACCAACATAGGTGTTAGCAATTACTTGACGAGGAACTACTAGCAACATTGCCTTACGCAAGTCCTTAGCTCTCTGTGATGAACCCTTGAATGGGCCGTTGTAAGGAGCTGCACAGTCACCATCGCTGTTAACAGTGGTGTTCTTGTTAGATGCATCGCCTGCACGGATATCGAAGTGCTCGTAAGTCGCAACTGAAGTTCTTGCAGCAACAACACCTGGGTCAGATGAAACAGTTGACCAGAATGAAGCTGTAGCTGAACCAGAGTAAAGGTCTACTTCACCGTTCTTGATGGCCTGACCAACAGCTGTGTCGCTGAAAGTAGTACCTGTAGCTGGGAACTTGAAGATGATCTTGTCTAGGTTACCGGTCTGCTTTGGAGCTCCACCAACTGCGCCTAGAGGGTTCTTCACCAAAGTACATGAAGAAGCACCACAGGTGTCAAGCTGGAATCCACCGTTAGAGATAAGCAATAGTGGGTTAGTGCTTGCAGTCACAGTAGTGATGTTCCAAACAGTTGACCACTTAGCAGCCATCTTTGACATAAGTGAACGAGCAGCTGTGCGGTCTTCTAGAGCGTCAGCGTAGTCTTCGTCATCCTGAGCTGGAAGAGCTTCCATTGATGTGTAGTAAGCATCTTCGAATGCAGCCTTGTAAGACGCGTTTGTACGTGCAGTCTGGAAAGTCTTCTTACCCTTCGCAAGACCAACTAGTGCGTGAACAGCTCCTGGGCCTGGGCCGAAGATCTGCCAGTCTGGCTGGAATGCATCGTACTTGACAGTTACAGAGTAGTTGTCATCGCTTAGGTCGAATGAGTTTGCTCTGGTGTGCTCGTCGTAAGCTCCACCGTAACCAGCTGAGTCAAACTTTGAACCGTTGTCAGAGAATGGGTCACCCATACCAGATTTGATTGAGTAATCGCTGCTTGACAAAGCGTGTGATAGAAGTAGGTCCTGAGCAGTGATCAGAGTTCCGTCTGAGTACTTTAGACCCTTCTTAACAGTGTAAATAACTGAGAAACAACCGAACTCATCTGATGTAGATGCAGTTGCACAGTTGTTGCGCAGAATCTTGAAAGTACCGAAGGCTGTGTTACGAATCAACTGAGCCTTGTTGTTGTAGTAAGTGAAACCAGCACCAGTTGGATATAGAACGTCCACGTTGGTTACTAGGTTCTTACCGTTTACTCCAGTGTTTAGACCAGAAAGTGTGTTGCCCTCTTGGACAATCACGGTCTTGTTGGCTGCAGTAGCATTCGCAGGAGCAAGGCTTAGGCCCGTAACTCCAAGAATAGAAACTGCGACTAGGGCTACGCCCTTGACCAGATTTTTCTTCATTGTTTCTCCTTGTTTAGGTAGGAACCGGTACGCCAAAAGTGCTCTTGACCCACAAGTTCCTTGGGTAGTGAAACTTTATAACTAAAATCCCCTACTACATATACACTTAGGTCAAATCGTTACATTTATTTACATAGTGGAAATAAGTGGGTGAACTTTAGCTTTTCTAGCCAAATTTGGCCGTGTTCGAAACTGGTTGGGGTTTGCGGTGCTAGGGTTATGGAGCGCTCAAACGAGCTAAGTTGTTTTTTGCAGGGAAAACCGGTGAAAACCCGGTGCTGACCCGCAACCGTAAATCGACCAAATCCCGTGTTTATCAGGGATTTAGAGCCGATGAGTCGGAATGCCTGCCTAAATCAATGACTCCAAAACAAACCGTCGTGGTCTACGGGTGGGGTCGGATAAGTACCCTTTATCCGTCTATCGCACAAGGATCGCACACACCGAAAGGGTTGCGATGTCAACAAATACAAAGGAAGTGCGCCGATTCGCACTGTTTATCTCAACGATTACTGCAATATCCATGGTCCTGACCGGCTGCTCAGCCCCAAGTGCCCAAATAGTAAACAATCAGCCTAAAACCAGCAAATTTGTCATGGATTCTTTCCAAGATGGCCAGTTCCTGGACCCATTTGAAGAAGGCAAGCCAGATATGGGTCTAACTCTTGAAGCAATCGCTAATCTGAGCGTTCTTGGATACAGCAAATCTGATCTGCAGAAGAAAATTGATTGGGTTATAGCAAATACCGCTCTACTGACATCAGCTGGTCTAAAGGCAAGCTATGTATACACCGCTCACGTTGCAGGATTTTCAACTGATCCTTCAGTAGATGCTGAACTTCAACTGTTGAAGGAGTCCATCTCTACTGATGGAACTGTTAAGGACACCAACAACTTTGCTTACTCGTATGTAGTTCTTGCACTAATTGCTGCTGAGCAGAATGAACTTGCTGACACAGTTGCTCTCAAGCTAATTAGTAACTCTGAAGTCAGTGGCGGATACAAATACACCAAAGGCGATACTCAAAGTTTTGAGGCCGCAGATGTAACTTCGTTTGCCCTATTGTCAATCCAAGCATCTCTTGGTTTAGGTTCTGAAGAATCTGATACAGCAAAAGAATTCTCGATTAATAAATCTAGAGACTGGCTTCTAAACAACTTAGGCACCTTAGATCACTTCGAAGCTTACGAAAATGTTGATCTTGGTGGAACTTCTTTCGCAATTACGGCGCTAAAGTCCACCGATCAAGATGCAACTAAGTTAGTGGCTTGGTTAACAGCACGAATTAAGAAGGAAGATGGCGGTATTCCATCTCCTTTTAGCGCTGATGCCAGTGATGTATTCACAACAGTGCAGGCGTTACTTCCGCTTTCTGAAGTGACTATTGCTGATGTTATGAACAAGATCAACTCTGAACGCACTAACAACAACTAGCAGCGACAATGAGATCTTTCGTCAGATTTAGCCTTATTGGGCTAATCGCACTCGTCGCCATTGGCTTTGCTTTTAATCAACAGCAAATCAATGGCGGCGGGGACGAAGTTCTACCCAAGGTGACATCAAGTCTTTGCACAGTCAACGGCACTAGCCTGGTAATTGATTTCGGCACCGGTGAAAGTGAAACACTCATTGAGAAATGCGTTCAGAACTTTGCAGGTAACTCTTGGGATCTCTTCGAAGCAGCTGATCTAAAGGTGGCTGGCACAGAAAAGTATCCGGTGGGCTTTATCTGTCGAATCCAAGACTTTCCAATCAAAGCAAATGAACCTTGCAAGGAAACTCCCGGTACTACAAACGGCAGTTGGGCTTATTTCCTAAGCGATGACAGCGGTGCTTGGAAATACAGTCCGATTGGTGCAGCTATGCATAAGGTGCAGTGCGGGATAAGCGAGGGTTGGCGTTTTCTACTTCCTGGCGAAGCAGTGCAGACTCCCCCGAGAGTTACTTTGAAAAAGTATGTCTGCAACAACTAGAGCAGCCCACTTTGTTTCTGCCCGCAAAACTAACCCCATATCTTGGTGGCTAGCTGGTCTAAGCCTTGCCATTGTTGCCTCGTTGACCAGCAACATTTTTGTGTTAGTTGCCATATGCATTGGCACTCTTTCAATCATCAGGCTCTGCAGAGATGACTCTCCTTGGGCTCAGTCCATAGGCTTCTATATCAAACTGGCAGCGATTGTGATCACCCTGCGGATCGCGTTCCGCATCATTTTCAACCTTGGTTCTTCAACTGAAGATGCCTTTCTATTGCTACCTTCCATCGATATAGATTTTGGTTTTGGTAACGCACTAAAGCTCTTTGGCCCAATCTCTGCTGAGGCGTTCAACTTTGCTTTAATTGATGGCTTTAGATTGGCTGCCATCATTTTGGCTGTTGGCATGGCCAACTCTTTGGCGAACCCTAGAAAATTACTCAAGTCAACACCAGGTGCACTCTATGAAATCGCCACAGCGATTTCTATTGCTATCAATCTCGCACCGCAACTAATTGCAAGCCTTTCTCGCGTTAGAAGAGCGAGGTCTCTTCGAGGGCAATCAAAGGGAATGAAAGCAATCACTGGAATTGTTATTCCAGTGCTGGAAGATACCATCGATCAGTCAATGGGTTTAGCTGCCAGCATGTCCGCTAGAGGCTTTGGTAGAAAAGGTAATCGTTCTCAGTTTCAAGTCATTGGCGCAAGACTATTAGCCTTCGTAGCAATCTGTTTTATAGTCACCGGTGCAGCACTGCTCTTGTTCTCCCCTGACCAACAGGTTCTCGAACTCACGTTCTTGAGTTTTGGATTAGTCCTTGCAGTTATTTCAATACGGCTTTCTTCAGCTAGAGCAACCATCACTAGATATCGCAAAGAACCTTGGCGTCTAGGCGATGCAATCATCTTGACCGTATCTTTGCTGCTTATGCTTCTAGCTTTTGGTGGTGCATTTAGCCGATGATTCAACTCAAAGATCTAACCTTTAGCTATCTAAAATCTGATGGCTCTAAAGTTTCTGAAACACCTCAAATAAACAATGTGAACCTAACGATTAATTCCGGTGAATTTGTTTTGGTTTGTGGCCCAACTGGTTCTGGTAAATCAACCTTCCTAAAAACTCTCAATGGCCTAGCTCCTAGCTTCACCGGTGGGGTTATCTCCGGTGAACTCAGAATCAATGGAGTAAACCTTTTAGGTTTAGAGCCTCACGAGTTTGCCAGTGTTGTCGGATATGTCAACCAACAACCGGAGAATGCTTTCGTTGGGGACACTGTTATTGATGAGATTGTTTACTGTGCTGAACAGCTTGGGCTGCCGATAAAAGAAATTGAGTTAGCAGTAAAGAAAATATCTCAACTGCTTGAGATATCGGACTTACTGGAAAGACCACTGCTCACTCTTTCTGGTGGTCAACAGCAGAGAGTTGCTATTGCCTCAGCTCTGGTTGCTGGACAAAAAATACTGCTGCTTGATGAACCAACATCAGCTCTTGATTTAGTCGGAGCAGCTGAAGTGCTTAAAGTATTGAAAAGGCTCTGCTCTGAAGAAGGTGTGACTGTTCTATTGGCAGAGCACCGTATTTCAAGAGTGATAGCCGAGGTAGATTCCGTTCTTGTTGTCCACGGGGATGGCAGTGTTACCAAAGGTCCAACTGCGACCCAGTTCAATGACCCCAGGTTCGTTCCACCAATTATTGAACTCGGTCTAAAACTTGGCTGGAAGCCACTACCAATAACAACAGCAGATGCTGCTAAGCAGTGGAATGAAACTAGACCTATGTTCCAATCGAAGGTGCTCGCTGAGGCAGGCAAGGAAGTACTCAGTGTTTCAGATCTTGAAGTTAGCTTCGGTTCCGTGCAGGCTCTGCAACAAACCTCTTTTAGTTTGGCCGGTAAACAAATCACTGCACTAATGGGTGAGAACGGTTCTGGTAAGACATCTCTCTGCTGGGCTATCCAAGGATCTGGAACTAGAACTAAAGGAACTGTAACCACATCCAAAGGCGATACCCAAGACCTGAGCACCAGTGAGCGTTTAGAGGTGTTGACCATGGTTCCGCAAAGAGCAGCAGATCTTCTATTCCTAGCAACTCTGAGTGCTGAATTAGAAGAGTCAGATAAGTACGCTGAAGTGCCTTCCGGTAGCACAGCAAAACTATTCCAATTACTTGCTGGACGAATTGACACCAGCATTCACCCGAGAGATCTTTCTGCAGGGCAACAACTATCGCTAGTTCTAGCAATTCAGTTAGTCAAACAGGCAAAGATTGTAATTCTTGATGAACCTACTAGAGGTCTGGATTACTCAGCTAAACATGCTTTGGCTAAACAACTGAACAGTATTAGATCCCAAGATCGAGCAGTGCTAATAGCAACCCACGATATTGAGTTTGTAGCGATGATTGCCGACAGAGTTCTTGTTCTTGAAAAAGGGCAATTAGTTTCAGATAGTTCTCCACTAGAGGTACTAGGAGCTGGAAAGCAGTTCGCTTCACAACTAGCTGAAATCTCTCAAGAGGCTGGCCTAATAAGCATTGAGCAGGTCAAACTATGAAGCTAGTAATTTCTAGATTGAGTATCGCTCTGGCAGGGCTAGGTAGCCTACTCATGTTTGCCTGGCCACTTCTTATTGCTCAAAGTTCAACCAGTGAAACACAACTAGCTCAATCTGTATTCATTGTTCTAATGCCACTAACACTCCTGCTTATCTTGGTGGAGTTTGCAACTGGAGATATAAGTTCTAAGCAGCTAGCACTTCTAGGTGTGCTAGTTGCACTCAATGCAGTGATTAGGTTGCTAGGTGCAGGAACTGCGGGAATTGAAACGTCATTCTTTCTGATCATTCTTGGTGCATACGTCTTTGGTAGTGGCTTTGGTTTCATCCTTGGAGCAGGTTCCATATTTGTATCGGCATTGATAACAGGTGGTGTTGGACCTTGGCTACCTTTCCAAATGATGGGTGCCGCTCTTATTGGGTTAGGTGCGGGGCTTATCCCACAGGCCAATAGGTCATGGCTGAGAAAGTCATATCTGGTCATCTATGCAGTCATAGCTAGCTATGCCTATGGTGCCCTCATGACCTTATGGAACTGGCCCTACTTGGCTGGAACAGGAACTCAGATTAGCTATGTTGCTGGAGATCCACTAATGAGTAACCTAACCAGGTTCCTGCAGTATGAGATAGTCACCGGTGGTTTACTTTGGGACACCGGCAGAGCCATCACCACATCAGTTCTAATTCTTGTAACCGGTTCAGCCCTTATTGCCACTCTAAAACGCGCAGCAACTAGAGCTGGGGTTGGCAGAAAGATATAGAACTTAAATGAAATTGGCGGCCACCAAAGTGACCGCCAACTCCAATTGTCTTATGACTCTATGAGGCAAGTGCAGGAATAATAGCTCCTGAGAATACCTGCCAAGCAAGAAGTGACTTCGCTATGAAGCTAAGCGTGATGTATACACGCTCACCGAATAGGTAGTCCTTCCACTTACCAACCTGGCGATACTGCAGAGCCTGGTTGATAGCGAATGTGTTGAAGGCAATAAAGATAGTGATGATAATTCCGTAAACGAAACCAGGAATTTCGCCGACACCTTCGTAGCCTGGACGGAATACTGAAACAGCAATGATGATCCAAGGAACGATACCGGTCATGCATCCCATGATGAATGGCAAAGCATTTCCGTTGCCTGGCTTCTCGTACTTCTCCTGTAATGCACCAAAGAGAATCATGCTGGCGTTCACTGCGAATACTGCGATAAGTCCTGCGTAGTCTGTGAAACCGTTCAAGAGCATGATTGAAGTAATCATGATTGAAGATGACAATGCATACTCAGTCCAACGGAAGTAGTTGTGGTTCTTAGCTAAACCATCGAAATAACGCTTCTTGAAGAATGGCGAAATGATTGCGAAGTGGAAGATAGCTGACAAAAGTAGGAAAGCAATGATTGCTCCACCTAGGTTGATTGTGAACAGTTCAACTGTCTTAGGCTCAGGGAAGGTGTAAGTCATACCGCCTTGGGTGAATGTGTCACCAGGCTTGAATCCCGGAGGGCCATCCATGTATGTAGCGGTTACTGGGAAGTAACCCTGTACTTCGATCTGCACAAGAATTGCAGTTAGAGAGATTGCAGAGAATAAGTGCAATAGGCCTGCCACTAGGTTGTATCTAATTAGTCCTTTTTCACTGATCTTGCCAGCTGCTTTCACAGCTTTCTTTTCGGCATTAGCCATTTGGTTCACCTTTCATAGTGGTTATGCCAAGTTTAAGGCGATTCTACGGAATAAGACTGGATTTGAGAGCTCGAGCGCGAGGGAGGGCATATCTCTTGTCCTTTGGGTCTAATTTCTAACGAATCAATTAACAGGCCTTAATTGCAATAAGAATTTAGGCAGATTTATGTAATGATTTTCTTGGGAGGATCAAGTGAAAACTTTTGGACTTGTATTGATGGGGTTAGGTGTCCTAACACTACTATTTGCTAATGCTTCGGGTAGGGCCGCTTCTTCGGCGTATACAGATCAATCAATAGGTAGCGCATTCATGGCAGTTGTTAGCATCCTGATGCTAATTATTGGATTCATTATCTGGATTGCTGGCCCTAGGCGAGACAAGGACGACAACATTCGCCCATTGCTCTAACTCAATGAGGTGAGCTTAGAAAGCTATCGCTTCTACAGGAACAGCCCTAGCGGTTCGCCCTGGCAGCACATAGTCTAAAAAGTTAGTGTTCTGATCGTCGATAACCCTTGCTGCATCAATGATGTAACCATTCCATTCAAAACCAGTGGTGGTGTGAGCATCAGAGATTAGAGTCACGTCGTAACCCTTTTCCAGCGCAGTATGTGCAGTGTGTCTCACACAGTTGTTTGTTTCGGCACCACAGATAAAGAGGTGTGAAACACCCAGAGAACTAAGAACATCTTCAAGGTTGGTTTCTTCGAATGAAGACCTAAAAGTCTTTCTGACCTTGGCTTCACTAGGCAGAGGAGATAACTCAGGAACTATCTCCCATTCAGCACTTTCAAGCACTAGCCCCTCATCAGAGTGCTGCACCCAGATTACGGGAATGGATTCTGCTCTAGCTTTGTCAATAGCCTTTGCCATGTTGGCAATCTTTGCATCACGCTCAAAAGCATCACCAACAACACCTACTTGAACATCAATAACTAGCAAGGCCGACTTGTTTCGATCTATAAATTTACTCATTACTAAATGCTAGTGCTAAGCATTTGTTCAAGGCCTGAGCCTAAGGCGTTATGACAGAGCTATCAAATTCAGGATGAACTAAAAGGGAATTGTATGAAAGTTGTTCAGTGGCAGCATCTAGCTGTTCTAAGTAGGGACGAAGACTGTAATAGCAACCATAAGTTAGGTCAAAGAAATAAAGATTGCGATCTGAGGCTAGAACCAGTGTGTTTGAATCCCTAGTGCCACCCATAGCTGGACATATCTCAGTTTCCTCAGCACTAGTTTTGAACCCAGCTTTTCTCATAAACTTTGGGTCGGTCACAGTATAGAAACTCTCTGACGACTCATTTCGAAGTATGACCCTTAGTTCGCCTTCATCAACGGTATAGAAACTTAGTGCATGGAGATCTGTTTTGGTGAACCAAGGTTCGTCAACGAATGAGTTACCTATACCGGCAGCAACCAGGTCAAAAGCGGTGGCCTTGAGATCTCCAGAAATAGAACTGTAAGGCCTAGTGTCGATTTTGTACTTCACATACCAAGCAGTTCCACCACCAATTACAAGGGCGATTGGAAGAGCAAAAACTAGGAATCTACGGACCTTTGACGACATGGTTGCCTTTCAGTTAAGGGAAATATCTCTTAGAAACTTGGAACCTTAGTAAAGGTGTCACCTTCAAGCTTTTCTAAAACCTGCTTATAAAAACTGTCTGGTTGTTTATTCTCTGGAATCACCAGTGGATATAACTTGTCGTTACTTCCTTGGATCAAAAGTCGAATTCCATCTGCATCAGATCTAGAAGCGATCTCAGCACTGTATTTCTTCATGTTTTCTTCGGAGAACATTTTGCTAAGCGATGGCCCATTAGTTTGATTAGGACCGTATACAGCGTCGGTCACCGCGAACACCCAAACCAAACCACCAGAGTCATAACCGCCTTGGCCTCGCCACATTTCATCAACGTATTCTGATGGCCGATTTGAAACGTAGTTCCCAACCGCGCTTTGCCCAAATTTGGATAGTGAGCCCCATTTACGATCTAGCAAATCTTGTTCGCTGATTTCTATATCGCCTTGAACCAGCAAGAACGCTCCAGTCGATTGATCACCTGAAAGGCCGTCGATTTGTTTGCTAAGTTCTTTGATTCCCCCCGTGCTGGTTAGGACAAATACTGTGCCTAAAATTAATGCTCCACCAACCAGATTTACCAGCAATCTAGGTGTGGCAAGTTTGCGAGGTCCATAGTTCAATTCAGTCGAGACCGCAGAGTGGATAATTGTTTCACTGAGCTTCGGAGCTTTAGGTTCAGAAAGAGCTTTACTCAACTTCGATAGAAGTTCATCATCTTCAAACTGGTTCTTCATATCTAGTTAATGTCCAGCTTCTTCGGTTTCTGACACTTGCTCCTCAAGATGCTTAGCTAATCTTTCTCTTGCTCTTTTGAGCCTTTGGCTAGTGCTGTTTTCTGTTATCCCTAGAGCAATAGAAATCTCTTTGATGCTTAGCTGCTCGATAACAAGTAAAGAAAGTACTTGCCTATCCTTTGCAGAGAGCAGTGCAAAGGCTATGGCGACACCAGAACCATCTAGGAAGACATCCTCGGCTGATGGGGCAGATAGGTCGTTATCTAATAACGGAAGCAGAATAACTCTTCTAGAGATCTTCTTCCTGTGATTAGAAAGTACGAAGCCGGCAATTTTGTATAGCCAGGCAAGTTCAAAACCCTCTGGACAGCTTTCCCGTTTTCGCCAAGCTATTTCGAATATCTCGCTGGCTAAATCCTCCACCTGGCTGACCTCTACACGTCTTGTTAGGTATTTAGAAATGTCTTGAAGATGAGAACGGAATGTAGCTACAAATCTTTCTTGATCCATGGCTGCTCCCCTCTAAATCTTGCCTGTGCCAACATCTCAGAAATGAAGGTCATACATTGGTTATGTCTCAGAATAGGAGAATCTGACACTCCCAGTAAGGAAATCTTTACTCAAGACCTTCAATGATGTCAGCGACTTCTTCGCTCAACAAACCGTAACAAACGCTCCAGCCAGATGGGCTCTTCATGTCTCCTCGCAAGGATGATTGCATCCCATTGGTTGAATCCTTTGCCAAGCCAACGCCAATTCCGCCACCACCAATCACAACGGCATACCGCTTTGCCAAGGTGCTCAGTACTTGCTTTGCCTTATCATTCATTGCCGGAAGCTCAATCCAGGTCGGTGGCTGACTTGGATTGACATATATAAATTCATTTGTTAGCTCAGGAACAGCAACATAAACAAATAGCGATTCTGAAGGTATGAGCCCGCGATTAGTTCCAACGCTAGAGCTTGCGTCCCACCAGAGAGAGGATAAACCAAATGCCACTCTGATTTGATTGTCATACTTCAATGCGAATGCAGATTCAAACGTTGTGCCCACGCTTGTGTATTTGTTCATAAGAAGGCTATTGAGATTATTTACCAAGTCGCCTGGGAAACGAGTTCCACCAGGTAGAACAACAAGCCCGTTCTTAGCTACTGCTTTGGAGAGAAAACTTGATTCTTTGTCTTCAACCTTTCGGTTGGCCTTCCAAAGAAAATATGCGGGTACCGCCCATATCGGAAGGAGCCAATAGAAATTCTCTCTTATCCAAACGAAGTCTGGATCGTCGTAATGGTAGTAACGCTGTCGTGGAAAGAACGCATAAAACATAGCGGCTGCGGCAAGACCGGTGAGAATTGCACCAATACCCCAGCCAAACCTGATCTGGAATTTGCCGTACTTGTCGTAGCCTTCTCTTTGCTTTCCGTCTAAGTCTTCTCCTTTGAGGAAACCAAGATTTAGTTTGCTAAATTGCATCCCCCGCAAAGTTCTGACTAGTTCATCGCGATTACTGTTAGCCCCAATAGTCATAAAGAAATCCTAGGCCTTGGCTTTAGAGACAGATGGGAACTGGGTTAAATAAATAGACCCCTATTTCTAGGGGTCTATTTAAATGGGGTGGTGGAGATGGGGGGAATCGAACCCCCGTCCATGACATCGAAACGAACTCTTCTACGGGTGTAGCTTCACTAATGATTTTCTCGGCCACGGTTTTTGCATGAAGCGACTAAACCGACTAGCCCAGCCTGAGTGAAAGTCCCGCGAAGCCCTAAGGCGTAACTTCGCAGCTAGATTTCTAAATGACGCTAGGACCCAACACGAAATCTAATGTTGAACTAACGGACTTCGAGGTAGCGCTATTAAGCAGCTAGGCCGAAGTCAGTGCTTTTAGATTTAGCACCTATATTTTGCAACGGACATTTACGTGTTGACGCTGCATTCACGACCCGCTTCTTTTCGTATCAAGATACCTTGTCGAAACCGATCATCCCCATTATTTAGTTACCAATTACCCTTTGTGAGGTCTAGACAACTCTAAAGCCATCTACTTAGGGAAACAATGCCTTTGGGGACTTTATTCCCCGATTCCCAAAGATTTACCAGTCTTTACCTTTTGTAGACATTGCTCTGGCAGCTTCTCTGGTGTCCTGCTGTTCTTTCAGAGTCTGACGCTTATCGTATTCACGCTTACCCTTGGCAAGCGCTAGCTCTACTTTTGCTCTGCCATCTTTGAAGTAAAGCGACAGTGGAATCAAGGTGAAACCTGATTCTTTGATCTTGCCGGAGAGCTTATAGATCTCTGACCGGTGCAGAAGAAGTTTTCTTCTTCTTCTGGTGTTGTGGTTGTTCCAAGTGCCCTGAAAGTACTCAGGGATATGAACATTCTCCAACCAAGCTTCACCGTTTTCTACGCTGGCGTAGCCATCAACCAGGCTTGCTCGGCCTTCTCTTAGGGACTTCACTTCTGTCCCGGTTAGCACAATGCCAGCCTCAAACACGTCTTCGATTGCGAAGTCGTGTCGGGCTTTACGATTAGTGGCAACTACCTTTTCGCCACGCTCTCTAGGCACGATGTTCTCCTGAATATATATTTATGTCTTGGATATCAAGACAGCCAATCAGTCTAACTCTAAACGCGCAAATATCTTCTTATGGATGTGGCGGCGGCAATAGCTGCTAGCCCTGCCCCAACTGCGACTAGTCCAGGTAACAAAGCTAAGGCATCAGTTAACCCCACAAAGGTGGTGAAAGGCAGTTGGGTGGCTAGGAAGCCTTGGACGAAGAACTGGACTATTCCTATGATGGCAGCTCCTGAGAGCAGGCTACCGATGACTCCAGCAACCACTCCTTCAAGAATGAAAGGGAGTTGGATGTAGAAATTACTTGCACCGACTAACCGCATGATGCCAATCTCACGTCTGCGCATTACTGCAGAGAGCCTAATGGTGGTTGAAATCAGCAATGCTGCAGAAAAGAGCATGAGTCCAGCAATAGATAGGGCCGCCAGGCTGGCGATGTTTAGCATGCTAAAGATTTGATCTAGGTAGGTTCTTTGATCTTTTACTTCCTCAACACCGGCTAAACCATTGAAGCTTTCAATAATGATTGGTGCTTGGTTTGGATCTTTTAGATTCACCCAGAAAGTTTCATTGAGCTGAGCAGGGGTCACATACTTAGCCACTGAGTTGTCCTTGAACTCTGTTTGAAAAGTTTCAAAGGCCTGCTGGTGATTCTCAAAGTAATACTTATCTATGTATGGCGAGAGAGTCGAAGCCTCTAGCCTTTGACTAATAGTTGACTGAACGTCTTTGCTAGCTTCCCCCTGAGGGCAAATTTCTTTAGGTGATGTTTTGGTGCACAGGTAAATAGCTACCTGAGCTTTGTCATACCAATAGGTCTTCATGGAACCGATTTGCTGCTGCAGTAGACCAGCAGTACCAACGAAGGTGAGAGATATAAACGTAACTAAAACCACAGAGATGATCATGCTGAGGTTTCGCCTAATGGCGATGCCCATTTCACTGAATACGAAACTCAATCTCATTGGTCTAATCCATAACCTGAACTGCGTTCATCTCGGATGATCCGACCTTGAGATAGTTCAACAACTCTTCTGCGACCACGGTCAACAATTCCTCTATCGTGAGTTGCCATGACTATTGTGGTTCCACTCAAATTGATTCGCTCAAGTAAAGCCATGATGCCTTCGCTGGTGGCTGGATCGAGATTTCCAGTTGGCTCATCGGCTAACAAAATTGCCGGTTTGTTTACGATCGCTCGCGCAAGAGCTATTCTTTGCTGCTCACCACCACTTAGTTCTGATGGCAAACTGTTTGCTTTTTCTTCCAGTCCCACAAGTCTTAAAACATCCGGCACTGCTTCAGCAATAAATCCTGCTGATTTGCCAATAACTTCCAAACTGAAGGCTACGTTCTGAGCAGCAGTTTTGTTTGGTAGCAATCTAAAGTCTTGAAAAACTACACCTAGGTTTCTTCTGAAGTGTGGAACTCTTCGGGAAGGAATACCGACTAGGTTCTCTCCCAAGACATGGATGCTTCCGCTTGTTGGCATATCTTCTCTCAAGATCATGCGCATCAGAGATGACTTACCAGAACCTGAGGTTCCAACTAGAAAGACAAACTCGCCTTTGTCTATTTCCAGGGAAACGTTCTCTAGAGCTGCCCTAGGGGCACCTCGGTAGGCCTTGGTTACTTGATTGATTGAAATCATTAGGTTTTTAGCCTAAATTGACTACTCCCCTTGAGGCCTTTGATTAGGTTGTGTGTCTTTACTAAATGGTGCCGGTTTTGCGCCATCTAATGCCAGCTGCGATGAAACCAGCGAGGTCACCATCAAAGACAGCATCAGGGTTATTCACTTCAAAGTTAGTCCTTAGGTCTTTGACCATCTGATATGGGGCTAAGACATAGGAGCGCATCTGATCTCCCCAAGAAGCAGTTGCATCGCCAGCAAGTTGTTTCTTTGTGGCTTCTTCTTCAGTTCTTCTAATTTCTAGAAGTCGTGATTGCAAAACTCTCATAGCTGATGCCTTGTTTTGTAACTGTGACTTCTCGTTCTGACAAGAAACTACTGTTCCTGTTGGAATGTGGGTAATTCGCACTGCTGAATCAGTTGTATTCACCGACTGCCCACCAGGACCAGATGATCTAAAGACATCTATTCTGATGTCGCTCTCTGGAATATCAATTACATCGGTTTGTTCAATCAGCGGAACAACTTCAACAGCTGCGAAGCTGGTCTGTCTTTTACCAGCAGCATTGAATGGACTCATACGCACTAGTCGATGTGTTCCAGCTTCAACTGATAGTTGACCATATGCGTACGGAGCATCTATTTCAAAGGTTGCTGACTTGATGCCGGCGCCTTCAGCATGAGAGATATCAAGTACTTGGGCCGGCCAACTCTGCTTCTCTGCATATCTCAAATACATTCTCATCAGCATTTCAGCAAAGTCAGTGGCATCATCTCCACCCGCTCCTGAGCGAATAGTCACAATTGCAGCTCTTGAGTCATATTCACCATTTAGCAGGGTTTGAACTTCTTGTTCGGCAACTAATTTCTTCAGTGACTCAAGTTCATTAGTGGCTTCGGTAGCAGCCGACTTATCTGATTCACTGTTAGCTAATTCAATAAGTACCTCTAGATCATCTAAGCGACTAGCAATGCTTTGGATTCGTGTGCGGGCTGCTTGCTTCCTAGATAGCGCACTGGTTAGCTTCTGAGCTTCCTCAGGGTTATCCCAAAGGTTTGGATCTTGAACATCTATCTCTAGTTGCTCGATCTCGGTATCTAGCTTGGGTACGTCGGTAACTTCAGCAATAGTGGAGAAAATACCACGAATTTGCTTGATTTCAGCGGAGAGATCAAGGTCAGACATGTTCTCTAGTTTAGGCGTGTGAAGAACCCTGAGAACGTAGGGAGGGTTTATCCAGTCTGGCTTAGTACAATGCGAACATGAATGCTAGTGCGGGCAAATTCAAGATAATCAAAGCTGTAATGGCCTTAGCGATAACTGCATCCCTAGGTGCAGTGAGCCTTATTGCACCAAGCAGTGCTGCTGTAGTGCAACCAAGCTATGAACTGATTACCCATGTTCCTGTAACTACCTTGCCAACCGGAGCATCAATAAAGATTGCATCTGCAACTATCCCTTCAGTAATAATCGCTTCATCAAGACTTGTCGCACTAGATGCCTATGGCTGGTGGGGTATCACAACCGTTCCAGCTGGTGCTGGTTCGCTATGTTTCCAAGCCACCGGAATAACAACTAGTTCTAACTGTGTTGATCCAGTTATCAGTCGTGAAGTTTGGCTTGATGCCAACGGTGTTCCATCTCTTACCAGAGTCGCAGCAGCTAAGAACATCAAGGTTCACCTTGCCACTACAAACAAGACTTCAAGATTTGCTGTTCTAACCATCAATGGAGTTTCTGTAAGTCAGCCGTTTATGCGAGTTGGCACAACAGACTTCGTTGCTACTTTCAGTGTTCCGGCTAACACCACTAAGTATCAAATCAAAACTCAATACACAAAATCTAAGAAACTTTATGATGACTTCGCTCCATTAGAAGGCGACGCATCCAAGCTTTCAGATATTTATCTAACTAATGGTTTAGACCGAATCTTTGAGAGTGCTGCAGAACGATCAAACCTTGTTCTGATTCACTACAACCGCAGCGACAAGAATTACAAGAGCTGGGGTTTACACATCTGGAATAGCTCTTCTTATGGTGGTGCAGCAACAGCAACAACTTGGGCAAAGCCGAAGACGCCAAAAAGTTCAACTCCGGATACTTGGGGAATCACTTTCAGTGTTCCACTGGCTTCATTCTCGACTAAGTTGCCATACATAATTCACAAAGGTGATCTCAAAGATCCCGGTTCAGTTGATCAATTTG